>Ga0209119_1000003_pt1 | contig 271992 bp, 243 predicted proteins | sample COG_03_FD_184747 | JGI IMG/M metagenome (GOLD analysis project Ga0209119, IMG submission 184747) | Pelagic Microbial community sample from North Sea - COGITO 998_met_03 (SPAdes) (version 2) | ecosystem: Environmental > Aquatic > Marine > Neritic zone/Coastal water | place: Helgoland, sampling...
ACTTTTGTACTGTTTCCTTTATCTGAGTGTCAGATAAAACGGGATTCAAAATGAAAACAGTTTCGTAATGATTCATAATTAAATATTTATTGATTAATTTTAAGGCTGCAAATATAGTGACTTTTTTATTATTTAAAACATCTTATGAACAATATTTTAAAGCTTTTTTGATCTCGTAAAACATGACCGGTAGTGTTTTAGAGACGGAAATTGCGCATTTTGTTTATTACTTGCTAACAATCAATTTAAATCCAATCGAACTCCAATGGATATATTTCTAGTTTTTGTGTTTTTAAACAATGGATTCACATCATATTTTACATACAAACTGGTAGATTGATACCCTGCATAAGCGCTTACTCCATAGTTTACCGTATTCATATTAAAATTACCATATTGAACTTCTTCAACATCTACTCCTTCAAGATTGATATACTCTAAGTATTGTCTGGTCCCCAATTTAAACCCAATAAACGACCCTACTCCAATTCGTACAGCTTTTTTATCCGATTTTTTCCTTTTAGAAAAATCCCATTCTAAATGTATTGGGAAATTCATTTGTACATGACGCAACCTACTTTCCGATAACTCTTCATCTATCCTTGTTGCTAAAGAAATCATGTTTCCATTCATAATATGTTGCTGATTATTTTTTGGGCGTAAATTATTCCAAAGAAAAGACACACCGTATTTAAAGTGCAAAGGCATAAATTTTTTACTAAAACGTGATTTCCAAGTATAGCCTACTTCATAAAAATGAGATTGCCAAAACTGATATTCCGATTCCTCTAAAGAACTTAATTTATGTCCTTCTAATACGTTGTTTACTCCCATTGCAAAAACAAACTGACTGGTCGTATTTCTAATCGAGTTGGATTTTCTTTTCGCTTTTTTTTCTTTGCTGTTTTCGTCCTCAAGAGTAAACCGAAAGGTTTTGCCACCAACCGAAAATGTATTGACCTCTTCATCATTAGGAGTCTGAGTTTGACTTGCAATTTTTCCATTCGTTTTATCTTGCACTAATAATTGTAACATCCTTTCTTGCTGTCCAACAAGTTCTTCGATTCTTCTTGCATGATAGGTAGCTACTTCCTCCTTTAAAGTGGCTGCAGTTGTTTGAGTAATTTCTCCTTTTTCCAGCCGCTTTGTAATTTGAATTACTTTAATTTTTAGTGAATCTTTTTGTGTTTTTGTAATCAAATCAATGCGTTTAGAGATCTTTGCTACTTCGTTCTCAAATGTTTTTTGTTGCGCTGCTATTGATGTTACAGCAAACAAAATGAATACTACTATTGTCTTTTTCATTTTCTTGGTATTAATTATTTTAAATTTATTTTTGAATGAATGGGTATCAATTAATCATTCCTACTTGCAATAGCCGTTGCAAGGGTAGATATTCTTTCCTGAATTGATTTTAAAAAGTTATTTTCTAGATAGGTATCATGAATCGTTCTTTCCACTTCCGCTAAAATAGTCTTTGGATCCACTTTTAAATTGGATTTCTCTAACTCATTATTAATGATTTCAAGGATAGAATCTCTACTCAAACGCTTCTTATTGTAATAGCTTAGAACTTCTTCTTGTGAATGAGTAACAGCATATAATAAATCTCCAGAATCTACATGAATAACGCTATTTGAAGAAGGCATTAAGTCTATTTTCGGGAAACTCAGCGCAGTATCAGAAACAACTTTTGACTCCCTTTCATTTTGAGCAACAATCGTTTTAGTTTCCTTTTTAATGGGAGTTCCGATGTCCAATACTTGAAGAATTGGCACTTCTTTTAAAACAGAGTTGTTTTTTTTATTTTCAGTTTTACTTATAAAACTTTTAGATTCATCTTTAATAACAAGCGTCGAAATTGCTTCTTTTGAAGGAACTTCATTTTTTATTTTTTCAATTTCATTCTTCAGTACATCTGTATTCATTTGCTGAATAACAACGTCATTATTTATTGGAATGCTTACTTCATTATTAAAAGATAATTGAATTGCAACAGAAACGAGCGTTAAAATACTTGCTGCAACACCTATGTAAAAAAACACTCCTTTTTTCTTGCTTTTAACCTGTGTGTCTAATTGCACAGATAAACGTTCCCAGGCAGATGAAGCTGGTGCAATTGATCTGGTTTTTAATGTCTTCTTTATATGATTTTCTAACTTATTTGTTTTCATGAATTCTTGTATTCATTTTGTGATAATTGTATTGTAATAATTTACGCGCTTTAAATAATTGCGATTTTGAGGTACTTTCTGAAATTTTTAATTTTTTTGCAATTTCTGAATGTTTATATCCTTCTATGGCGAATAAATTAAAAACGACCCTATAGCCATCAGGCAATGCATCTATTAATTTTTGAATATCATTTACGGTAGTGTTTTCTAGATTATCAGTAGCAGCAGCATTAAAAACAAAATCTTCATCAGATAGATCGATTATATTTTTTTTTCGAAGATGTGAAATACACGTATTTACCATAATTCTTCGAATCCAACCTTCAAAACTCCCCTCATTTTTAAAAGTGTGTAAGTTGGTAAAAACCTTTAAAAATCCTTTTAATAGTAGATCTTCTGCATGATGGAGATCTTTTACATATTGTCTGCACACTCCCAACATTTTAGGAGAATGCTGGTCAAACAATTGTTTTTGTGCCGCTCTGTTGTTCTGTATCGCTTTTTTTATAAGCGAATTCTGGTTTGTATACAGTTTAATAATTTTCAATCTTTTCTTTTGTTTTCATTGCCTCACAAATATAAAGACTCCTAAAGTATTCAAAAGGTTGCCTCTTCCATATTTTATTTAATTAGACTCCTAACGAATTTTAAAGAGGATAAGAATTCCAATCATTTATACAAGAACAAAAACACCAACAAGTATCCATGACTGTTGATGTTCTGTTAATTCATTCATTAAAAGGTTTGGAGATTTTTTTAAAAAAAAAGACTACTTCAATACACGTTAATAAAAATTATTATTAAGTGGAAAGAGATGATTGTGAGTAACTAAAAGGTCTAATTCTTAATAAAAGAAATTTTAATACGCATCCACATCAATAATAAAGCGAATCGGTCTAAAATCACTAACGGCTTCAAAAGTGTTTTTAATTTTAGTAATTTGATTTTTAGTATTTGCCAAAGACTGTTTGGGTGGAACCTTTATAACCAAATTTTTAATATATCTATTTCGAATTCTAGAAACTGCCGGTGCAGTGGGTCCTAAAACATATTCGCCAAAAGACTGTTGAAAAGCCTTTGCCAGCCAATTAATTCCCTTGTCAACTTTATTATAATCTCGATGCGTTAAAGTAATTTTTATCAATCGATAATACGGTGGATATTTATACTCCCAGCGATCTTGTAGCTGCTCTTTGTACATTTCTGCGTAACTCGTAGTAGAAACTTGTTGTAAAATTTGATGGTTGGGATTGTAAGTCTGAATGGCTACATTTCCTTGCTTTTTACTTCTTCCTGCCCTACCCGAAACTTGCACCATCATTTGATAAGCACGTTCATGTGCTCTAAAATCTGGAAAATTCAACATGGTATCTGCATTTAAAATTCCAACCAAAGAAACATTCTCAAAATCCAATCCTTTAGACAACATTTGAGTTCCTACCAAAACATCGATTTCCTTGGATTCAAAAGCACCAATTATTTTTTGATATCCATACTTTCCTCGAGTCGTATCTAAATCCATTCGACCAATTTTAAAATCTGGAAAGAGTAGTTTTAATTCCATTTCAATTTGCTCAGTACCAAATCCTTTGGTATCTAATGTATTGCTACCACAAGCACCACAGCTATTTGGCATAGCACGTTGATAGTTGCAATAATGACAACGCAGTTCATGTTTGTATTTATGAAACGTAAGCGTCACATCACAATTTGGACATTCTGGAGAAATACCACATGTTTTACATTCCACCACGGGAGAATACCCTCGTCTGTTTTGAAATAGAATTACTTGCTCTTTTGCGTCTAAAGCTTCCTGAATTAACAACAGCATTCGGTCCGAAAAATACCCTTTCATCTCTTTTTTACGCTGCTTTTCTTTTATATCAATCAACTCAATTTTTGGCAATTGAACATTTCCATGACGTCTGTTTAGAGCAACCAAACCATATTTTTTTTGTGCTGCATTAAAGTAACTTTCTAATGAAGGCGTTGCAGAACCTAACAAAATTTTCGCATCATGCAATTTTGCCAAAACAATAGCAGCATCACGCGCATTGTATCTTGGAGAAGGATCAAACTGTTTGTAGGAGGTTTCATGCTCTTCATCAACAACAATTAATCCCAAGTTTGAAAAAGGTAAAAAGAGTGCAGATCTTGCTCCTAAAATAATTCCTGCTTTTGATTTGTTTTCTAAAACATTTTTCCAAACCTCTACCCTTTCATTCATAGAGTATTTAGAATGAAAAACAGAAATTTGATTTCCAAAATACATCTGTAGGCGGGTTATAATTTGAGTAGTCAATGCAATTTCGGGCAATAAAAATAAGACTTGCTTTCCAGCATCTAAGACCTCTTGAATCAGTTTTGCATACACTTCTGTTTTTCCAGAACTCGTAATTCCGTGTAAAAGTGTTACGTCTTTTGTTGTAAAGGTTTCCTTGACTTCTTTCAACGCAAGCTCTTGAAATTCATTTAGTTGTTTTAAATTATTGGTTGTTCCCTTAAAACTAATTCTATCAATTTGAATATGATAAAACTCAAAAATATTTTTATAAACCAAAGACTTTAAAATGGTAGAAGAGACATTTGCTTGTACTTCTAAATCTTTTGCTTTTATTGGTTTTTTGTTCGCTGATAATTGAAAGAAACTCAATACCGCTTCGCGTTGTTTTTTTGCTCTAGATAAAGATTCTAATAAGGTTTCCAAAGAAGTATCTGTAGCATAATTTGCATGCAACCGAACATACTTAACCAATTTTGGTTTGTATTGTTCGTAAATTTCTTCTTGTATTCTAATGACCGATTTTTCAAGTAGACTATTGACAATTGGCATTACTTTTTTCTTTCCTAAAATAGTTACTACTTGGTGGATCGTTAACTGAGACTGATATTGCAAAGCTTCATAAATAAGAAATTCATCATCCAATAATATAGATTGATCAATTTCTTGCTCATTTTTTGTAAGAACAGTTTCGCTTTCTAATAGAAAAGCAGATGGCAAAGCAGCTCTATATACATCGCCTAAGGAACACATATAATAATCAGAAACCCATTGCCAATGTTTTAATTGTTCTTCATTGACCAAAGGAGCTTCATCTAGAATTTGATGAATTTCTTTTGCCTCGTAAAGTGTCGGTGCTATTTGATGAATGTTAAAAACAAGTCCCGTGTACATTTTTGTTTTCCCAAAAGAAACTGCCACACGCATTCCTTTTTGCAAGAAATTTGCTTCGTCTTTTGTGATAGAATACGTAAACGTTTTCTGAATCGGAATGGGTAATATAACATCAATAAAGTAGGACAAATATCTAAATTTTAGGGTGTTATTTCTAGTGAAATTATAAAAAAGCCATGAACTTTAAAATTCAACTCGAGACACTGTTTTTTATAAACTATGAAAAATCAATTTCAAAATTACATAAAAATCATTACATTGTCATTAGAAAATAGCAACAAATATGACCGCAGAAAAATGGAGAAATAAAGGAGAGTTTGTGACTGTATTTGGTAGAAAAATTTTTGTGATTGACACTGCTGTAAATTCAAACTCATCCAATAATAAAAAAGAAACACTAGTGCTATTGCACGGCTATCCAACTTCTTCATATGATTATTACAAAGTTTTACCACAGCTAAGTGAAAGATATCGTGTAATTCTTCACGATCACCTTGGTTTTGGTTTTTCTGACAAACCTTTAGATTATTCATATTCTTTAATTGAACAAGCAGATGTTGCTTTGCAACTTTGGAAACAATTGGATGTAAAAGAGGTGACACTTTTGGCGCATGATTATGGCACTAGTGTTTGTACAGAAATTTTAGCGAGACATAATAAACAGCAAATAAATTTACAAATAAATGCCCTAATAGTTTGTAATGGCTCTGTACACATAGAACTTTCTCAATTACGAACCATTCAAAAATTATTAAAAAACAAATACACTGGAAAATGGGTAGCAAAACTCACGAATTACGCTATTTTTAGTAAAAATCTTCGGAATGTTTATTATGACAAAACACAAGCCACAGAGAAAGAATTTATTGAAATCTGGACCCAATTAGAACACAATAATGGTCGAGCTGTAATTCACCTTTTAAGTTCCTACATGGTAGAGCGTTTCACGTTTTGGCACCGATGGATTGGCGCATTAAAAGAAACAAAAATACCTACAAAAATTATTTGGGCAAAAAAAGACCCCGTAGCTGTTGTTGCAATTGCAGAATTACTAGCTACCGAAATTCCAAATAACAAATTATATTGGATAGAAAATTGTGGACATTTCCCAATGTTAGAAAGCCCTGAAGAATGGACTGCATTGGTGTTAAAATAAAGAAGCAATCCTTTTTTATAAATAAGGATTGCTTCTTAAACATTAATAATTGGTACGTTAATTATTTATTCTTTTGTAGAATTTTCTTCCGATGTTTTTTTCTCATTCGTAATTCCCTCAACAATTGTATCACCAGAAATTGAATCTGCTGCTGGATAGTCTTGTTGGTTTTTCTTAAACTTGCGAGACCCTTCGTACAATTCATACTTCACGTAACGACAATCTAAATCACCGTTCTTCAAAGGAATTCTCTTAGAGGTTCTTAATCCTACATTTTTTAATGCTTGAATGTCTGAGGTAATTAACCACGCAGTAGAGTTTGGATAATTGTGTTTCAACGTATCCCCTATTTTACCGTAAAACTCGTTGGTATCTAAAGTTAAACGCTCACCATAAGGTGGATTGAAGATCATGGTTGTTTTTCCAAAAACTTCTTTTTTAGAATTGAAAAAATTTACGTGATGCACCCCAATAAACTCATCTAAATTTGCTTCTTTTATGTTTGTCTCTGCTTTCTGAATTGCAGAAGGCGCTTTGTCAAATCCCATAATTTTAAAGTGGGAACTCCTAATTTTCTTTAATAAAGCATCCTGAATAATGAAATACAATTCTTCGTTGTAATCTTTCCATGTTTCAAAACCAAAACGTTTTCTGTTGATATTGGCAGGAATGTTATTGGCAATCATAGCGGCTTCAATTAAAATTGTTCCAGAACCACACATCGGGTCAATAAAATTCTCTTCTCCTCGATACCCTGAAAGCAATACCATACCAGCAGCCAAAACTTCGTTGATAGGTGCGATATTCGTTGCGGTTCTATATCCACGTTTGTGTAGTGAATCTCCAGAAGAATCTAATGAAATCGTTAAGTAATCGTTTTTTATATGAATGTGAATTTTCAAATCCGGATAAGCAACATCAACATCAGGTCGCTTGCCAAATTTATCTCTAAAATAATCCGCAATTGCATCTTTCGATTTTAAAGCAATATAGTGGGAGTGATTGGGTAAGTTAACCGAGTTGGAAACAGCCCCGATTGCAAAAGTACCGTCAATATCTAAATACTTTTCCCATTTAACTTTCTTAACGGCATCATATAAATCTTCTTCATCGTAGATTTTAGTGACTTTTATTGGTTTTAAAATACGTATTGCAGTTCTTAAAGCAATATTTGCTTTGTATAAGAAACCAGTATCTCCTTTAAAAGAAACACTTCTAACTGCCTCTGTTACCTCTTTGGCACCTAAGTTTGTTAACTCATTTGCTAATACTCCTTCTAAACCGAACATGGTGGTAGCCACCATTTTAAAATCTTTCTCCATATTGTAAAATTCATTGCAAAAATACATTTTATAAAAATGATATTTCAAAGTTTCTAAATATCATTTTACAAGCAACTATAATTAGTTACTTTTACATACTTTTTAAAACGTATGAAAACAAAAGATTGGTTTACGGATTGGTTTAACACCCCTTATTATCACATTTTATATAATAATAGAAATGATTCTGATGCTCAATTATTTATGCAAAATATTACCACCTTTTTAGCACTAAAAAAAGGGGCACATATTGCAGATTTACCTTGTGGAAAAGGACGGCATTCCATTTATTTAAATTCTTTGGGATACAAGGTTACTGGAGGTGATTTGTCTGAAAACAGTATTTTACATGCAAAACAGTTCGAAAATGAAAGTCTAAATTTCGAAGTTTGGGACATGAGAGATCCTATTGACCATACGTATGATGCAATCTTCAATCTTTTTACAAGTTTTGGTTATTTTGAAGACGATCGAGAAGACATTAAAGTATTAAGTAGTATTAAAAAAGGATTGAACAAAGACGGTGTTTTTGTTTTCGACTTTTTAAATGCCACCAAGTTGGAAGCTACGTTGGTCAAAGAAGAAACAAAAATTGTTGAGGGAATTACCTTCAACATTCATCGAGAAATTAAAGAAGGGTTTATTTTAAAACACATCTCATTTACTGCCGAGAATGAAGAACATTCGTATACAGAACGTGTAAAATATTTAGATTTGCCAAAGATGATTTCATATTTAAACAAAGTAGGTTTTCAATTGACCGCCATCTTTGGTGATTATAATTTAACTACTTTTGAAAAAAACTCTTCTGATCGTTTAATTTTAGTTGCCAAATAAATGAGTTATATTTTATTAATCCTTGCAGTAATACTCGGTGTTACACTTGTTTTTATATTGAAACCTAGTAAGAAGTTTGTACAATTACTTCTAGCCTTTAGCGGTGCTTATTTACTATCTGTTACTATTTTACACTTATTACCTGATGTTTACATCGAGGGCAATGACTACAAAAGCATTGGAATTTATATCTTAATAGGAATCATTCTACAATCTGTTTTGGAATCTTTTTCGAAGGGAGCAGAACATGGACATGTTCATATACACACCAATGACAAACGCTTTCCAACCTTGTTATTTGTAAGTTTATGTATTCATGCATTCTCGGAAGGTTTGCCAATACACAATGCTGGTGATAATTTATTGTGGGCTATTGTAGTTCATAAAATTCCGATTGCAATCGTATTAACTACCTTTTTATTGCACACAAAATATGCTAAAAAAATAGTATTTACTTTTTTACTTTTCTTTGGATTGATGAGTCCATTAGGAATGTTAGTAGGTGATAAAATTATGTTTTTCAAGACTTATGCTGCAGAAATCACCGCATTAATAATTGGTGTGTTTTTACACATCTCTACAATTATTCTCTTTGAAAGTTCAGAGAATCACAAATTTAATGTTCAGAAGTTTACAGCGATACTTATAGGTATTTTACTTACAATTTTTACGTTATAAACGGATAGCGGGCTTTTAATTAATTTCCTACTTCGTTAATAAATTTGATGCGCATCAATCGGAGCTCATCAAAATCGTATTCTCCATCAAACTCATCGATTGCTTCCTGAATACTATCCGATTCAGCTTCCATAAAATACTCATGTATTTCTTCTTGTTGGTCTTCATCCAACAAATCGTCTATCGCATATTTTACGTCTAATTTTGTCCCAGAAAAAATAATCCCTTCCATTTCTTTAATAAGTTCATCCAGCTTCAAACCCTTCGATTTCGCAATGTCTTCTAAAGGAAGTTTTCTATCGGTATTTTGAATGATATAAAGCTTTAATCCGGAGTTTACTCCTGTACTTTTTACAATTAAGTCATCTGGTCTTAAAATGTCGTATTCTTCAACATAAGCAGCAATAATTTTTATAAATTCCTTTCCAAATTTTCTTGCTTTCCCTTCTCCAACTCCATGTACTTTAGAAAGTTCGTCTAAATTGATCGGGTATTTTAACGCCATGTCATCTATGGAAGGATCTTGAAAAACAGCAAACGGCGGAACCCCTAATTTATTGGCTACTTTTTTTCGCAAGTCTTTTAATATTTTCACCAATTTAACATCAGCAATACCTCCCTGAGATTTCGTGTTTACAACGATTGAATTGTCATCTCCCTCTATGTAGGAGTGATCTTCGGTCATTAAAAAGGAGGTTGGATTTTCAATGTATTCTAACCCAATAGGTGTTAATTTAAGTACGCCGTATTGCTCAATTTCTTTTCGAATATAATTGACCACTAAAACCTGACGTATCAATGCCATCCAATATGATGGAGATTTATCTCGACCAATTCCAAAAAAGGGTTGTTTGTGAGTTCTGTGAGATGTTAATAAAGCATTTTCTTTACCTACTAAAGTATTTACAACTTCTTTTGATTTGTATTTCTGCATCGTATCTTTAATTACAGAAAGAAGTTTTACTACGTTTTCTTTAGCTTCATGTTTTGTTTTTGGATTTTTGGAATTGTCATCCATTGCTGCACCATCTCCGTTAATTTCATCAAATTCTTCTCCAAAATAATGCAATAAATATTTTCTACGATTCATTGAAGTTTCAGCATAGCCAACTACTTCTTGCAATAAGGCATGTCCAATTTCCTGTTCTGCAACAGGCTTACTTGCCATAAATTTCTCTAATTTCTCAATATCTTTGTATGCATAAAAAGCCAAACAATAACCTTCACCATCATCACGTCCTGCTCTACCTGTTTCTTGATAATAACTTTCTAAACTTTTTGGAATGTCATGATGAATTACATACCTAACGTCTGGCTTATCAATTCCCATCCCAAATGCAATCGTTGCTACAACAACGTCACAATCTTCCATTAAGAACATATCTTGATGTCTTACACGAGTTTTAGCATCTAACCCTGCATGATAAGGAACCGCTTTAATGCCGTTTACCTGCAATATTTGAGCAACTTCTTCAACCTTTTTTCTACTTAAGCAGTAGATGATTCCAGATTTTCCAATACGTTGTTTTACAAAACGAATAATATCTTTTTCTACTTCTTTGGTTTTTGGGCGAACTTCATAAAAAAGATTGGCCCTATTAAAAGAGGCTTTAAAACGATTGGCATCTGAAATACCCAATGTTTTTAAAATATCTTCTTGAACTTTTTCTGTAGCAGTGGCAGTTAAACCAATAATAGGAACATTATCAATCGCTTTAATAATGTGTTTTAAATTTCTATATTCTGGCCTAAAATCATGTCCCCACTCAGAAATACAATGTGCCTCATCAATGGCGACAAATGATATTTTCTGATCTCTTAAAAAACTAGCATACTCTTCTTTTATTAAAGATTCTGGGGCAACATATAAAAGTTTTGTAATTCCACTTACAATATCTGCTTTTACTTGGTTGACATCTGTTTTATTTAAGGATGAATTTAAAACATGTGCTATTCCATGCTGCTCAGAGATTCCACGAATGGCATCTACTTGATTTTTCATTAAAGCAATTAAAGGAGAAATTACAATTGCAGTTCCTTCAGACATCAACGCGGGAAGTTGATAGCATAACGATTTACCACCTCCAGTTGGCATAATCACAAAGGTATTATCACCATTAATAATACTTGTGATTACTTTTTCTTGTAATCCTTTAAATTTATTAAATCCGAAAAATTTTTTCAGAGGACTATGTAGATCCATTAGGTCTTGGGGGTATGTATAATTAATGCTTAAATATAAATCTTTTTTAAGAATGCAAATGCTTTTATTTCAGTGCTATAATTATTTGTAGTAATTTTGCTGATAATAATAATTTAAAGATATAACTTTTTTTATTATGATAAAACCATAAAACTTGAAAAATAACAATTCTATCCTAAATACGGCAAAAGAAACGATTCTTTTAGAAAGCAATGCAATTGCAAATCTTGCAACTTTAATAGACGATAACTTTGCAAAAGCAATCACTTTTATACTTGCATCCAAAGGGCGTGTCATCGTTACTGGTATTGGTAAAAGCGCCAACATTGCAAATAAAATTGTAGCCACTTTAAATTCTACAGGAACTCCTGCTATTTTTATGCATGCAGCAGATGCAATTCATGGAGATTTAGGAAATGTACAAAAAGATGATGTTGTTATTTGTATTTCTAAAAGTGGAAACACACCCGAGATAAAAGTTTTAGTTCCATTGATTAAAAATTATGGAAATAAGATTGTGGCGATCACAGGCAATATCGATTCCTTTTTAGGTAAAAATGCAGATTTTCCTTTAAATACTTTTGTAGAAAAAGAAGCATGTCCCAACAATTTAGCACCAACGACCAGCACAACTGCACAACTCGTTATGGGAGATGCCATTGCTGTTTGTTTGTTGAAATTAAACAACTTTAGTAGCAAAGATTTTGCGAAATACCACCCTGGTGGTGCATTGGGAAAACAACTCTACCTAAGAGTTTCAGATTTGATTAAGAACAATCAAGTACCACAAGTTTCAGAAAATGACAGTGTTGCTAAAGTAATTGTAGAAATTTCTGAAAAAAGATTAGGAGTAACTGCTGTTCTGAATGCTAAGAATGCAATCGTTGGAATTATTACGGACGGAGATATTCGAAGAATGTTGAGCAAATCGACTACAATTGACAATTTTACGGCCAAAGATATCATGGGTAAAAACCCAAAAACAATTCTTAATGATGCAATGGCGGTTGAAGCTTTAGAAAGGTTAGAAAATAACAATATTACGCAAATTTTAGTAACAGATTTGGAGAATAAATATATTGGTGTTGTACATTTACACGATTTAATAAAAGAAGGTATTTTCTAATGACGCAACAAAAAGAAATGTCGTTTTTATCGCATTTAGAAGAACTAAGGTGGCACTTGGTTCGAAGTGCTGTTGCGATCTTTTTATTGGGGATTGTATTCTTTGCTTTTGCAGAAGAAGTCTACAATAATTTTTTATTAGCACACATTCAACCAGATTTTATTACCTATCAACTCTTTTGTGATTTCTTTACTTTTTTTGGTTTTGAGAGTGACTTTTGTAATATTAGTTTCGCAGATAAAAAGCTACAAAGTATTAAAGTAACCTCTCAATTAATGAACTCCCTTTGGACTTCATTTATTTTAGGAATTATTGTTGCATTTCCTTATATTTTATGGGAGTTTTGGAGATTTATTTCTCCTGGTTTACATAAAAATGAAAGGCGTCAATCTAGAGGATTTATTTCCATTGCTTCCCTCCTATTCTTTTTGGGAGTTTTGTTTAGCTTTTATGTGATTGCTCCAATTTCGATTAATTTCCTTTATAACTATCAAATTACGGATGCGATTCAAAATAACTTTACACTAGAATCTCATATTGGATTAGTAACCAACATGATACTTGGTGTATCTGCACTTTTTGAACTTCCAGTAATTATCTATTTTTTAGCTAAAATAGGATTAATAACACCTGCTTTCTTAAAAAAATACAGAAAACACGCGCTCGTTTTTGTACTTATTATTGCAGCAATTATAACCCCACCAGACGTCGCGAGTCAAATAATTGTATCAATCCCAGTTTTAATTTTATATGAAATTAGTATAAAAGTAGCTGCGATTGTTATTAAAAGACAACAGAAAAATGCCAAATAAAGTTCAAGAGTTCAATGATTATCGTCAAAAAATGAACGATAAAATACTCAGTGATGATAATAAAGTTATCAAAAGAATCTTCAATTTAGATACCAACACCTTTAAGGAAGGTCACCTACCAACCAAAACAAAAGAATTGTTAGGCTTAGTTGCTTCAGCAGTTTTACGTTGTGATGATTGTGTGCAGTATCACTTAGAATCTGCCATGAAAAATGGTGTCAGTAAAGAAGAGATGATGGAAACCATGTCGATTGCCACTTTAGTGGGAGGAACTATTGTAATTCCCCATCTAAGACGCGCCGTTGAATATTGGGAACTTCTTGAAGAAAACACTTTATAAATACTTTAAGATTTCCTACAACCAGTTTTACTATATTTGAAACATGATTTTAAAAGCCAATAACATTCAGAAGATTTACGGAAGAAGAAAAGTAGTACAAGGGATTTCTTTGGAAGTAAAACAGGGAGAAATCATAGGGCTTTTAGGACCAAATGGCGCCGGGAAAACAACGTCTTTTTACATGATTGTTGGAATGGTAAAGCCAAACTTAGGTCAAATTTTTTTAAATGATGAAGAAATCACAAATGATGCCATGTACCAAAGAGCCCAAAAAGGGATTGGTTATTTGGCTCAGGAAGCTTCTGTTTTTAGAAAATTATCTGTTGAAGACAATATCATGTCTGTTTTACAATTTACAGGATTGTCAAAAAAAGCCCAAAAAGAAAAATTAGAGTCTTTAATTGAAGAATTTAATATAGGACATGTCCGTAAAAATAGAGGTGATTTACTATCAGGGGGAGAAAGACGAAGAACAGAAATTGCACGATGTTTAGCTTCTGACCCTAAATTTATTTTACTAGATGAACCTTTTGCAGGAGTAGATCCTATTGCAGTAGAAGACATTCAGAGTATTGTTGCGCAACTAAAAAACAAGAATATTGGTATTTTAATTACCGATCATGATGTACAAGCAACTCTAGCAATTACTGACCGAACCTATTTAATGTACAATGGAAGCATCTTAAAAGAAGGAACTCCAGAAGAGTTAGCTGCGGACGAAATGGTACGTAAAGTATACTTAGGACATGATTTTGAACTAAAAAAGAAGAAGTTTATTTAGTAATAAAACTACCAAAGTGTCCCCGATGGATCGTGTACAAAGAATTCTCTTCCCCAATCGTTTTCAACAATTTTAGAAATTTTTACTTTTGGATATTTCTTAGTGAGTTTTTTAGTGTAAACCGTTGTAAGAAAACCTCCTACATTCCCTACCTCTAAAAAAAGCATACTATTTAATATCCAATCTTTCACGTACGCTTTTTGTAAATAAAACCCTAAGTTGTCAGTAATAATAAAATAAGACAATCCCCAGGAAAGTACAGTTTCTGAAAAACCAAAATCCCTATAAAAATTACGTGATTCAGTGTAATCTTTAAAAGAAGCGATCAAAAACAAAGTAAAAGAATACTATTTCTTTTTACTACATCTTACAACTCCAACGAAATTCGTTGGAGTTTTTTTTGCTTTCTATTGAATTTTAAAAAATGTTTTGTCGCTGAATGCTTTTATTGAATTGAAATAAAGCAATTTAAATATAAATATATGTTATTTTTTATGTATATTTAAACTGCAATTAAAATAAACACACGTTTATATAGAAGTATTGTTTATAAATATCATGAAAACAATAACTAAATCTATGCAACTTCCAAATTGATAAGATTGATAAAAAGAACGTTATCCCCTAAATAGAATAGGGATAAGCTCATAAAGTATAACGATATAACTAGTTGGCATTAATTAGAAAAACAGAATGTACAGAACCAAAATAAAAGCCTTTGCAGAAGTTGACAGTTTTAGTGCTGAAAAGCAATTTGAAGACAATCTAAAAAAGCATATAGAAGGAAAATCAAAGGAATATATTTTAGGTGTTGATGAAGAGGAATTCAAAGAATATCTGTTAAGTGAATTTTCAGTTGAACCTTTAGAGGTTTATAAAGAAAGTGAACGAATTGATAAACCTATAGTAAAAAAAGAAAAATTTAGAGACAGAAGTTACAGAGATTACGAATATGAAAAAGAAGTGTATTATTTCACAGTACATTATAAATTTTCTGGTTCACCTGTTCTCTTTAAAATTCGACCAAGTAGTTGGACAATGACTACATATGAAATTAGTATAAATGAGCCTAAAAACGAAGTAACTTTATCTTTTAAAATCTATGAGCAAGATGCTCAAAAATTCAAAAATGAAAAAGCAGGAATTTACCAATCTGCCTTCACTAATATAGGAAATGTGAATGTTTTTGCAAACCAATGGAATTCAAAAGCAGTTGGATTAGTAGATAGAATATTCAAACAAACTAAAGATAAGTTTCTTAAAGAAAATGATTTCTTTTCTGCAATTAATATCTCTACAAATTCTGAAACAGAATCTATTTTTACTGTTCCGTCAATTAAAAAAGCAATTATTCCTCAACCAAAAGTAGACAAGGGAAAAGAATTTTCATCTGCACCTACAATGGCTAAAAAAATGTATGCTGACATTTTAAAAGTTATTTATGATGCAGGAAAAAGTATGGAAAAGAAACCTGCATTATATATTGACAAAGACGAAGAAGGATTGAGAGACCAATTTTTGTTTATACTTGAGACAAGATATGAATCAATAACTGCAACTGGAGAAACCTTTAACAAAAAAGGGAAAACTGATATAATTTTAAAATATTCTGAAGATAGTTCAAATGTTTTTGTTGCCGAATGTAAATTTTGGAAAGGAGCAAGTGAGTTTCATAAAGCAATAAATCAATTATTTGATAGATATTTAACTTGGAGAGACTCTAAAGTTGCACTAATCTTTTTTGTGACAAATAAAGATTTTTCGAAAATTATAACAACAGCAGATAAAGAATGTGAAGAACACGAATATTTTGTTTCAAGAAATGGTAAGAATGGAGAATCTTCATTAATTTATAAATTTAGATTGCCAAAAGACAAAGACAAAGAAGTATTTATGGAATTAATTTTGTTCCATTTTGAAGAAAATAACTAATGCCAACACCGTGTATAATTCATTGCTAGTACTTGCCTACTTACGAAAATCCTCGAGGATTTTCTATTCGGTTTGTATTTGTTAAATTAGTTGTTGAACCACGCAACGAAATCATACACAAAACCGTTGTAAGAAAATCTCCTACATTCTCTACGTCTAAAAAAGCATACTAATTGATATCCAATCTTTCACGTTCGCTTTTTGTAAATAAACTTCTTATCGATTTAAACGGTTGTTTTTTTTCCATAATTATGAATCATAGACAGGACGACATAGAGAAGAATAACCAAAGGTATTGCGATGTATTTCACTAAAAGTAACAAGGTTAAGGAAGCGATCAAAAACAGGTATTTCACCACATTATTCTTAAAATTATAATTTTTAAATTTCAACGAAAACAAAGGCAATTCAGCATTCATTAAATAGGTTAAAAGAAGCGTTATTACAAGTAAAAAATAATGATTTGAAATTAAATATTGTACAAATTCGATGGTTGTGTATTCTTGAATTAATGGCAATGAGATGATAAATAAACTCATCGCTGGAGTTGGCAAACCAATAAAAGAATCGGACTGCCTCGTGTCAATATTAAACTTCGCCAATCGATAACAAGCACCTAAGGTTAGTAACAAACCAAAATATTTGAGTGCAGGAACTCCAGAAGAGGCATTGTCTAACAAATGATACATAATAATTCCAGGGACAACACCACTGGTCACCATATCTGCTAAAGAATCCAATTGTTTTCCTAATTCCCCAGAGACGTTTAGCAAACGGGCTGCAAATCCGTCAAAAAAATCAAAAACGATTCCTAGAACAACAAAAAGTGCTGCAAGTTCAAAATTTTCTTGTACTGCAAAAATGGTCGCAATGGTTCCACAATAAAGGTTTCCAAGCGTTATTAAATTGGGAATGTGTTTCTTCATAAAGGGCATCGTCTGGTTTAAAAAGCTAAAATAAGGAATCTATTTTGAGTGTTTTGACAATTGCGCTTTTTTTGTCATATTTGTAGAGAATTGCTATCAAAAAGTCATGCCATTACTAAAGTCCACCTTCTTCCCAACACTACCGTTTCGGAATTCGCACTTTAACACCATTTATCGTGCTTTGTTTATGAAAGAGAATGTTAGGTATTCTCGAAAAAGAGTGACCACTTGGGATCACGATTTCATTGATTTAGATTTTTCTTTAGTAGGATCTCAAACCCTGGTGATCTTAATCCACGGATTAGAAGGAAGTTCACAATCAAAATACATATTAGCAGCCACCAGTGAATTTAATAATGAAGCGATAGATACGGTTGCTTTTAATCTCCGGAGCTGTTCTGGAGAAGATAATTTACTATTACACACTTATCATTCCGGTAAAACAGATGATGTTCATTTCGTTGTAAATCATATCATAGATAATTATTCCTATGAAAACATTGTTCTTGTGGGCTATAGTTTAGGAGGAAATTTAACCTTAAAATATATGGGCGAATTTGCGAAGACACAATCTTCTAAAATTAAATGCGCAGTTGCAGTTTCTGTACCAGTTGACTTGTCCTCCTCAAGTGCTGTTATGAGTTCGTATAAAAACAAAGTTTATATGGAAAATTTTTTAAAAACATTGCGTTTGAAAGTTTTAGAGAAAGCCCGTAAATTTCCAGAATTCAAATTTGATAAAGATAAATTACTTAAAGCGAAATCTTTCAGCGATTTTGATGGATTGTATACAGCACCTGTTTTTGGGTATTCGGGAGCTGAAGATTATTGGGGAAAAGCGAGTTCAAAGCCTTATTTGAAATTCATTGAAACGCCTACATTATTGATTACCTCAAAAGACGATCCTTTTTTAGGAGAAGAATGTTACCCCATAAAAGAAGCAAAAGCCTCTAAAAACTTCTATTTAGAAATCACAAAATATGGAGGTCATGTGGGTTTTATATCTACCTTTCTACATCATCAAAATAGATGGCTGGAAAACAGAATACTAAATTTTATAAAACAGAATCTATAATGAACACAATATCTGTTGGAAAGAACTGTTATTTCAATTATATATTTAGATATTTGTTATTCTTAAAACAAACCTTTTGAAACTTAAAAATCTTTTTTTTCTTTTATTGGTTTTCCCACAATTTATTAGTGCGCAAGCATTTCGAAATTATTCCAATGAATTTTTAAACATTGGTGTTGATGCTGCTGCTTTGGGAATGAGTAAATCCGTTGTTGCAACAAGTAATAACGTAAACTCGATATACTGGAACCCAGCCGGGCTTGTTGGTATCGATGATTATCAGGGTTCCATTATGCATGCTTCCTATTTTGCAGGAATTGCAAATTACAATTATGCTGCTTTTGCAATGCCGATAGACAAAGAAAGTGCCATCGCTTTTTCCATCATTCGTTTTGGAGTGGATGATATTTTAAATACAACAGAACTAATTGACAGTCAAGGAAATATAGATTTTAATAATATTAGTTTATTCTCTGCAGCAGATTATGCTTTTAATGTGGCATATGCTCGAAATCTTATTTTTAAAGATTTGAAGTTTGGTGTCAATGCAAAAGTGGTTCGAAGAATTATTGGTGACTTTGCTTCTTCGTGGGGTTTTGGATTTGACGCGGGCATACAGTTTGAAAGAAATGATTGGTATGTTGGACTGATGGTCAGAGATATTACCACCACATTTAATAGTTGGAGTATCAATCAAAGTGAATTTGATAAAATTAAAAACGCAATTCCTGGGCAAAATCAAGAATTACCTGAAACAACCGAAGTCACAAAACCAAAAGTTCAATTCGGAGTTGCCAAACGTTTCAAAATTGGTCAACTGTTTCATTTAGTTTCTGAAATAGATTTAAACATGCGATTTGCAAAAACAAATGACCTTATATCTTCTGACATCGTAAGTATAGACCCTGCGATTGGCTTGCAATTAGATTTTGATGAATTGGTCTATCTAAGAGCTGGAGTAGGTAATTTTCAGTACATCACGGAGTTTGATGATAGCAAATCAATGTCTTTACAACCAAATTTTGGTGTCGGCTTCAAATACAACGGAATTCAAGTAGATTATGCCCTAACAAACATTGGTAGTGTTGGAAATGCTTTGTTTTCAAACGTATTCTCCATTACTTTTGATTATCGTTTTTTTAGACCTTAAATTTTTATGAAAAAAAAATACATCCTTCTTCTTTGCTTTCTCTCCTTCTTTAATGTTTCAAATGCACAAGTAAACCTTTCCGTGTATTCCGAAGTAAGTATTATTACAGCGGGGCCTGGAAGTGAACTTTTTGAAGCATTTGGGCATGCTGCAATTCGAATTAAAGATCCTGTTTTACAGTTAGATATAATTTACAATTATGGAATGTTCGATTTTAATGCGCCTAATTTTTACACCAATTTTGTTAAGGGAAAACTAAACTATCAACTTGGAAGACAACATTTCAATCAGTTTATAAGCAACTATAATTACCAAAAAAGAAATGTTCAGCAACAAGTGTTAAACTTAAATCAGTCAGAAAGACAGGCCTTTTTTCTCTATTTAGAAAACAATGCTGCTCCAGAAAATCGTGATTATTTGTATGATCCTTATTTTGATAATTGTGCTACAAAATTAAGAGACATTACTTCGACCGTGCTAGGTGATCTGGTAACTTTTGATTCCCTTCATCAATCGCAAGAAAATTATAGTTTAAGAACATTAATGCGAGAAGAAATTCCTTGGAATACTTGGGGCAGTTTCGGAATCAATCTTGCCTTAGGGAACAAATTAGATGCAATAGCAACCGAAGCACAATATATGTATTTGCCAAACTATGTCTTTCAGAAGTTCAAAGTAGCTACTCGCATCCAGGATGGAAAAAAAATAAATTTAGTTAAAAGAGAAGAGGTGCTCTTAAAGCATAGCAAACAATCCTATAAAGCCCAATTTATAAGCCCTTTGTTTGTTTTTGGACTTCTTTCATTACTAGGATTGTGGATCACATATAAAGACTATCACAAAAGGAATAGAACAAAATGGTTTGATTTTTTAATTCTATTTACTTCGGGTGTCATTGGAGTTTTTATCCTCTTTCTTTGGTTTTTCACAGACCATGCTACCACCCCGAACAACTTTAATTTTTTATGGGCCTTCGCTCCCAACCTTTTAGTGGCATTTTTACTTTTGAAAAAGAATTCAAAGCGATGGTTTGCTACATACTTTAAACTTGTAACGGTTTTATTGATTTCAATGCTCCTTTTTTGGATTCTTGGAATTCAGTCATTTCCTTATGCAATCTTTCCCTTTCTGGTATTTCTACTAGTAAGATATGTCTATTTACAACACCATTTTTCAACATTAAATCAGTAAGGTAAATAACGTTTTTCTGAGATAAACCTGATTATTTTATAGTATAAAAAACAATTAAAATGAAAAAACAACTTATAGAATGTGTGCCAAACATTAGTGAAGGTCGTGATTTGAAAAAAATTCATGCCATCGCAAATACCGTAACTACAGTAAAAGGTGTAAAGCTATTAGATGTTGATCCTGGAAAAGCAACCAACCGAACAGTCATTACATTTGTTGGAGCCCCAAAAGAGGTCATTGAAGCTGCTTTTCTATTGATACAAAAAGCTGCTGAGTTGATTGATATGAGCAATCAAACTGGAGAACACCCAAGATTTGGTGCTACCGATGTTTGTCCATTAGTACCCATTGCAAACATTTCTATGGAAGAAACAGCCGCCTATGCACACATGCTTGGAAAGCGTGTTGGCGAAGAATTGGGCATATCAGGCTATTTTTATGAAAATGCAGCGACTTCAGAAGATCGTAAAAATCTGGCAACCGTTCGATCAGGAGAATATGAAGGATTGAAAGAGAAATTTTCAAAACCAGATTGGAAACCAGATTTTGGACCTACAGTCTACAATACTCAAGTGAAAAAATCTGGTGTAATCGCTATTTCTGCAAGAGATTTTTTAATTGCTTACAATGTAAATTTAAATTCAACATCTACCAGAAGAGCCAATGCAATTGCATTTGATATTCGAGAGAATGGGCGTACAAAAATGGTGAATGGTAAAAAAGTATTGGACACAAATGGTGTTCCACAAAGAATACCAGGAAAACTAAAAGCCGTTAAAGGAATTGGATGGTTTATTGAAGAGTACGGCATAGCACAAATATCGTACAACCTTACAAACATCAGTATCACATCTATGCATGAGGCCTTTTATGAGACTACCTTATCCGCTACAAAACGTGGCTTGCGTGTCACAGGCTCTGAATTAGTAGGTTTAGTACCTTTACAAGCCATGTTAGATGCTGCCGATTTTTACTTAAAAAAGCAGCAACGTTCTTTGGGTATTTCGGAAAAAGAAAAAATAAAAATAGCCATTAAATCTTTGGGATTAGATGATTTAAAACCCTTCAATCCACAAGAAAGAATTATAGAATATGTGATGAATGCAGCTGCGGACAAAAAACTAATCGATTTTACGGTTGCAGATTTTGCAGAAGAAACAGCTTCTGAATCAATGGCACCTGGTGGTGGAAGTATTGCCGCCTATGTTGGTGTTTTAGGAGTTTCATTAGGCACTATGGTGGCCAATCTTTCTGCGCACAAAGCAGGATGGGATGCACAATGGGAATTTTTTTCAGATTGGGCCGTAAAAGGTCAAAAATATAAAAATGACCTGTTGTTTTTAGTTGATGAAGATACCCATGCATTTAATAAAATTATCGACGGATTTCGATTACCGAAAACAAATGCAGAAGAAATTGAAACTCGAAAAAAAGCTATAGAGAACGCAACCAAATATGCAACAGAAATTCCATATAAAGTAATGGAAACCGCATACAATTCTATTGAAGTAATGCTTGCCATGATGGAACACGGTATTCAAAATTCCTTATCAGATGGTGGTGTTGGAGTGCTTTGTGCAAAAACAGCCGTAACAGGTGCTTATTTTAATGTGAAGATCAATGCAAAAGATATTAAAGACCGAGAGTTTGCCGAAGATATTTTAGTAAAGGCAGAAAGCATCTACCAAAAAACCTGCAGTTTAGAACTTAAAATGATGGAAATTATCAATAAAAAATTATAACTAAAATTGAATCCATTAACCATCGATATCATTCCATTTGAACCGGAATATGCACCTCATTTTTATACCCTAAATGTCGCATGGCTTGAAAAGTATTTCTATGTAGAACCCTACGACGAAAAGGTACTTAGCAATCCAAAAGAGTACATTCTTAAAAATGGTGGATTTATCTTTTTTGCAAAAATAAACACAGAAATAGTGGGAACCGTTGCCTTGATCAATCAAGGTGATTTTTTTGAATTGAGTAAAATGGCGGTAAAACCAGCTTACCAAGGAAAAAAAATAGGATTGCAACTAATGGACTATTGCATTGCGTTTGCAAGAAAACAACAGTGGAAAAGCATTACACTCTATTCTCACAGATCTCTGGTTGCAGCGATATTTCTTTACAAGAAAATAGGTTTTGAAGAAGTAGCATTAGAAGAGGATGTTCACTATGAACGCGCAAATATTAAGATGCGTTTGGATTTATAAAAAACTTTCGATCGCTAAATCATAGCTTTTTAGTCCGAAACCAGCAATGACTCCCTTTGCGTTTGGAGCGATAAAACTCTGATGCCTAAACGCTTCTCTTGCATGCACATTAGAAATATGAACTTCTATCACTGGAGTTTCAATGCCTTTAACAGCATCACCAATTCCTACTGAGGTATGCGTATAAGCCGCAGCATTTAAAACAATACCGGTATAGCTAAAGCCTACTTCGTGTAATTTATCTATGAGTTCTCCTTCGATATTCGATTGAAAATAATGCAACTCAATGTCGGGATATTTGGCTTGCAAAACCTTCAAATAAGCTTCAAAAGTTTCTGAACCGTAGATAGCTGGTTCTCTTTTTCCTAATAAATTAAGGTTGGGGCCGTTTAAAATTAATAATTTCATACAGCTAAAATAATATATAAATAAAAAAAGGAAGCATTATAGCTTCCTTTTTTAAATAAATTTTAAATTATTACAATATAAATACTGCTGCAAAACTAAAATATGATCTCACTTTTATTTGATTTGATCCATTTACTCAAATATTATTACTAACACCTTTTATTGAAGCAACCATTGTATCATAACTCATAACAAATCGAATAGTATGAATATTATTTTAAAAAAAATGGATTTATAATTATTCGTAACTGTTTTTGTTTATTTATGCCTATTTTTATCTGTATGAACTGGCAAAACGCAATTATCGATTTTCAACTTTTTTTAAAAATTGAAAGAGGGCTTTCTACCAACACCATAGAAAACTATTCAAGGGATTTAACAAAGCTTGTTGTTTTTTTGGAGGCCAATGAAATTGACGTCTCTCCTATTGCTATTGATGAAAATATCCTTCAACAATTTATATACGAAATAGCGAAGAAAGTAGCCGTTCGAAGTCAGGCAAGAATAACCTCTGGACTCAGAAGTTTTTTTGATTATTTAATTTTTGAAGACTATAGAACTACGAATCCAACCGATTTGATAGAAACCCCCAAATTAGGGGTAAAACTTCCAGATACGCTATCTATAGACGAAATTAATACGATTATTGCTGCCATAGACTTGAGTCATCCACAAGGGGAACGGAATAAAACAATGCTTGAAACGATGTATAGCTGTGGATTGCGTGTTAGTGAGTTGATTTCTTTAAAAATATCAGATCTTTTTTTTGAGGAAGGCTTCATAAGAGTCATTGGTAAAGGGAATAAGCAGCGTTTTATCCCCATTCATAGTACCACTCAAAAATTAATAAATGAGTATGTTTTTCATTTTAGAAATACCATCAACCCCAACAAAGGCTTTGAAGATACCTTGTTTCTAAATCGAAGAGGCAATGGTTTGAGTCGACAAATGGTTTTTATTGTTTTAAAAAACCTAGCATTAAAAGCTAAGATTGAAAAGGTAATTAGTCCGCATACCTTTCGCCATTCATTTGCAACGCATCTCTTAAAAGGTGGCGCCGATTTACGAGTAATTCAACAAATGTTAGGTCATGAAAGTATTACCACTACTGAAGTCTACTTGCATTTAGACAAAAGCGACTTACAGGATACAATAGAAAAGTTTCATCCCCGGAAATAAAAAAATCCTGCGAAAAGCAGGATTTTTAATTTTATAGTATCGTTATAATTACTTAGCAACATTCACAGCTCTTGTTTCTCGAATTACCGTTACTTTTACTTGTCCTGGATAGGTCATATCATTCTGTATTTTCTGAGAAATACTAAATGATAATTCTGATGCTTTGGCATCATTTACTTTCGTACTTTCTACCATCACACGCAATTCACGACCAGCTTGTATAGCATAGGCCTTCTGAACTCCTGTAAAACCAAAAGCAATATCTTCTAAGTCTTTTAATCGTTGAATATACGAATCTAATACTTGTCTTCTTGCGCCTGGTCTCGCACCTGAAATCGCATCACAAACTTGAACGATTGGAGAGATCAAACTCTTCATCTCAATTTCATCGTGATGGGCACCAATGGCATTACAAACATCTGGTTTTTCTCCGTATTTCTCTGCCCATTGCATTCCTAACAATGCATGTGGCAATTCACTTTCTTCATTGGGAACTTTACCGATATCATGTAACAATCCTGCACGCTTAGCTACCTTAGCATTTAAGCCCATTTCTGAGGCCATAATTCCACAAAGGTTTGCAACTTCTCTCGAGTGTTGCAATAAGTTTTGGCCGTAAGAAGAACGGTATTTCATTCTACCGACTGCTTTTATCAGTTCAGGATGTAATCCATGAATGCCTAAATCGATTACAGTACGTTTACCAACTTCAATAATTTCTTGTGTAATTTGTTTTTCTGTCTTCCCAACTACTTCTTCAATTCTTGCAGGATGAATTCTTCCATCAGTCACTAATTTATGCAATGACAAACGTGCAATTTCTCTACGAATAGGATCAAAACAAGATAAAATAATTGCATCTGGAGTATCGTCAACAATGATTTCTACCCCTGTTGCAGCTTCTATGGCTCTAATGTTTCTTCCCTCTCTACCAATAATTCTTCCTTTTACATCATCTGATTCTAAGTTAAAAACAGAAACACAATTTTCTACAGCTTGCTCTACGCCTACTCTTTGTATGGTTCCAAGAACTACTTTACGTGCTTCTTGTTCTGCAGTTAATTTAGACTCTTCAATGGTGGTTTGAACAAAGGCCATTGCATCTGCCTTTGCTTCATCTTTTAATGAAGTAATTAATTCTTTTTTGGCTTCGTCTGCTGACAAACCAGAAATTTGCTCAAGCATATCTACTTGACGCTTATGGTTTTTCTCTAACTCACTTTCTTTCTTATCTAAAAAATCAAGTTTAAAATCATAATCTTTTTCTTTTTGTTCTAAAGAGCGATTCAGTTTTTTGTTCTTATCTACTTCAGAGGCTACTTGAGATTCTCGATCACGAATCCTTTTTTCAACATCTGATATTTTCTTTTCACGCGATAAAATTACTTTTTCGTGTTCCGATTTTAATTCAATAAACTTCTCTTTTGCTTGAAGAATTTTATCTTTTTTTGTAGACTCAGCATCAATTTTAGCTTGTTTTAAAATTGCAGCTGCTTCTCTTTTAGTTCTGTTTAATGCTTTTTTTCCTTTTGCCTTTTCTGCAATTTTCAGGATTAAAAAACCAAGAACAATTCCTATTAAAATTCCCACGCTAATGGGAAATATCATTTCTTCCATAATTTAAATTTAGTGTATAAAAAAGCCTACATCAGTTGGGTTTATATAAACTCCATTATGGTATTTATAGGACTAACTAGTTGATCAAGGGTCCATTCTAAGATGGCATGCTTTAGCAACTAAGACTTATCCTTCATAATAGATTCGTGTTGAGTTTATCAAACAAATTACTAACGTAGGCAGTATATTATTAATATCTTAAAGAAAACTTATTCTAAATGCGTATTTACCAATTGGGTAAGCGCCTTTATTTTATCTAATACTTCGGCATCTGTTGCTGATTCTTCTAATTGTGAAATTTCTAATTTTGAAGCGAACTGAAGTGCACACATTGCTAAAACATCTTGTTTGTCGCTAACGGCATAGTTTTGCTCGTAATTCTTAATTAAAGTATTTATCGCTATCGCTGCTTTACGCATACCCTCTTCCTCTTGTGTATTGTTAACACTCAAAGGATAGGTTCTTCCTGCTATCACGACGTTTATTTTTAATTTTCCCACAATATAATGAACTTACGCATTCAATTGAATGATACACTTATCGATTTCTCGAATTAAAGTATTTATTTTGAGTTTCGTCTCTCTTGTATTTTCTTTACTGCCTTCAATAGTTTTTGCAATTTTTAAAAGATGGTATTGTTTCTGTTGTCCTTCTATTAATTGTTGCTGTTCTAAAAGCTTCTGTTGATACATTGATGCATTTTGAAGCAATATTTCATTCTCATTTTTTAAAAATTCATAATTTGAAAATAAGTTTTTCAACTTATCTTCCAGTAAATGAATTGCTTCTAATGGTATGCTCATTTTAACTTTTAGAAAAAACTATAAAAACAAAGTTAATATTCTTTTTTCATTCTACAAGGTTTAATTGATTTTTTAGTTACTAATTGAATTTCAAGAAGTTAATAACTACCGTCAAATTTCCCTATTTTAGCTAAAATTTTACGCTTTCAATGAAATACATTCCTTTCACGCTTTTATTCCTTTCTTTTTTGGGATTTGGTCAAGATAAATACCCGAAAAACTACTTTAGAAGCCCTTTAGACATTCCGCTTATATTATCGGGTACTTTTGGAGAACTTCGCAGCAATCATTTTCATTCTGGTATTGATATTAAAACACGAGGCAAAGAAGGTTTAAATGCCTATGCAGTGGCAGATGGCTATGTTTCTCGTATTAAAATAGCGCAGTTTGGTTATGGAAAAACAATCTACATTACGCATCCAAATGGATATACCTCTGTCTATGCACATTTAAGTAAATATGCAGATGCCATAGAAAAATATGTGAAAGAATATCAATACAAAACGAAAAAGAACATCACAGGGAATCTCTATTTAAAGGAAGATCAATTTCCAGTGAAAAAGGGTGATATCATTGCTTACACCGGAGATACAGGAGGTTCGAGTGGACCTCATTTGCATTTTGAAATAAGAAACACTTCAACTGAAAAGGTTGTAAACCCAATGCTTTTAGGGATCTGCCCCGAAGATGATATTCCTCCCGTCTTTCAATCATTAATGATTTATGCTTTAAACAGTGCTTCACGAATTAATGAAAACAATTTAAATGTGGCACTTCCCATAAAAAAAATAGCAAAAGGCGTTTATAAAACAAATCGATTTTCCTCTAATGGACTCATTGGTATTGGTGTTCGTGTTTTTGATCGTTTAAACAATGCGAATAACAAAAATGGAATTTATAGTTTGGAAATGTTCGTCAATGGTAAAAGAGTATATTATCACGATGTGACTACTTTTTCTTTCTCAGAAAGTAAACTCATCAACTTACTTGTTGATTACCCTCATTTTAAGACCTACAAACAACGAATTCAAAAAACACATCGAGTAGATAAGAATGCACTGTCTATATATAAGGACTTAGTAAATGATGGAAAAATCCTAGTAGCAGCAAATGCTAATTACCAAGTAAAGGTAATCGCAAAAGATTTTAAAGGGAATAAAAGTATTTTAGAAATACCAATTAAAGGAATTAATAGTAATGCATTATTTACAAAAACAAAAGATACAACCGCCTATAAAATTAGTGCAAAAGCATTTCAGAAATTTACTTTAGAAGATTTTACCGTTGCATTTCCCAAAAACACCTTTTATGAGGATTGCTTTTTAGATTTAAGAAAAGAAAATGGGGTCGTAAAAGTTCATCAACCTACAATCCCACTAGATAAAAGCTATACGTTAACATTTGATGTTTCAAAATATACAGAAAAGGGAAAATCACAATTATATATTGCAAATGTTGATTACAAAAAATACCCAAGGTACCAATACACCCGAAAAAAAGACAGTACCTTTTATACAACCACGAAAGCCTTAGGGAATTACCAATTGTTATTAGACACATTGGCACCTAAATTAACCCCATTATATTTTAAGGATGAACAATGGATTTCGAATGCAACAACCTTAAAAGTGAAAGTTTCTGATGCAGATTCTGGTATTAAGAATTATCTAGCTACGATTGATGATGAATGGATATTAATGGAGTACAACCATAAAAAAGGCATCTTAACCTATAATTTTAAGGATAAAAAATTGGTAGGCAGTAAACATATCTTTAAACTTGTAGTTTTAGACAATGTATTAAATACGAATACACTAATAAGAACGTTTTATAGAAAATAGTTCAACATATAATTCCACAATTTACGTGAATAAAATACTTTTCATTTTGATCTTGCTGCCTACACTCATGTATGCACAGACTACAACAATTTTAAGAGGTGTTATCAAAGACACAAAAAAACAGTCCATTGAGGGAGTGAATATTCAATTCAATACCTTTGGAACCACCAGCGATAAAAATGGAAATTACAGCATACGAATTCCTTTAAACCAGAGCATCACAATTACTTACAGCCATATTGCACATTATTCATTTACAAAAGAGATTACAGCAACCAGTAAAAATGTGATGCGTTTTTCGCCAATATTAACTCCAAAAACAGAAGCATTAAAGGAAATTGTTCTTAAAAATAATAAAAAGAATGCTGCTGGAGTTACCAAAATTGATGTCTTAAAAGCAAAGAATATTATCGGTCCAAATGCAGGAGTAGAAAATGTTTTAATGACCCTTCCAGGGGTAAATAATAACAACGAGCTAAGTACACAATACAATGTTAGAGGGGGGAATTTTGATGAAAACCTCGTGTACGTCAATGGCATCGAAATTTACAGACCTTTTCTCATTCGATCCGGACAACAAGAAGGATTGAGTTTTGTGAATTCAAATCTAGTAAAGAACATCAACTTTTCGGCAGGTGGGTTTCAGGCAAAATATGGCGACAAATTGTCCTCTGTTTTAGACATTACTTACCGAGATGCAAAAGAAAAAGCCACCACCATAGATGCTAGTATTTTGGGAGGAAGCATTACTTTAGAGGGGCAGTTTTTAGATAAAAAATTAAGTGCAATTACAGGAATTCGATATCGAGATAACAGCCTTTTTGTAAATAGCAAACAAGTAGAAACCAACTTTAAACCTCGATTTACAGATGTACAATCGTTTCTGTCATACAAAGTCACGGATGCATTCACACTTAACTTTTTGGGGAATTTCTCCTTAAATAATTACAACTACACACCAATTTCGAGAAGAACTCGTTTTGGAACTGTAAATGCCCCCATAGAATTAACCGTTTTTTATGACGGACAGGAAAAAAATAATTATCTCACCTTATTTGGAGCACTTTCTGCAAATTATGAAGTGAATGATGCAATCGAACTTACTGCAACAGCCTCAAGCTACAATACACAAGAAGAAGAATATTTTGATATTGCAGCGGCCTATAATTTAGGAGAAGTTGATGCCAATGTTGGTTCAGAAGATTTTGGAGAAGTTGAATTTTCTGAAGGAATTGGTTCACAATTAAACCATGCAAGAAATGATCTCGATGCACTGATTAGTAATTTTCAATTAAAAGGAACTTATAAGAAAGAATCTTTAGAAATCTCTGCTGGACTTAAATACCAACATGAAGATATCAAAGACCGTATCCGAGAATGGGAAATCATAGATTCATTAGGTTTTTCGGTGCGTCCACCGTTGACCGCAGGAAACAATCAACCCTATGTTTCTTTTGAAGGTCCTATTCTTCCCTATCAAAATATAAGGGCAGACAACAATGTGCAAATAAATCGTGTTTCGGGTTTTATACAATTGAATGAAAAGCGTTCGTGGAAAGATCATGAAATCTGGTACAGTGTTGGTGTACGAGCACAAAACTGGAAGGTAACTGGCAATGGAGTTCCTTCAAAAAATCAAGTAACAATAAGTCCGAGAGGGCAATTTGCCATCAAACCAGACTGGTCTCAAGACATGTTATTTCGAGTATCAGGCGGTTGGTATTCACAGCCCCCTTCCTACAGAGAACTAAAGGATTATAATGGCCAGTTAAATGTCGATGTAAAAGCACAAAAATCAATTCATTTTGTCTCTGGTATGGACTATAGTTTTCAGATGTGGGAGCGCCCTTTTAAACTCACAACAGAAATCTATTATAAAGATTTAAGTAATATTAATGCCTATTCCATAGACAACGTAAGAATTCGATACAGAGCAGACAATAAGACCACTGGATTTGCTTCTGGTGTGGATGTTCGATTAAATGGCGAATTTATTGCTGGAAGTGAAAGCTGGGTGAGTTTGGGCTATTTAAAGACCATGGAAAACATTGACAATCAAGGAAATATTGCACGTCCCTCCGATCAACGATTAAAATTTGGTATTTTATTCCAAGACTACGTTCCTAACCTACCTGATTTAAAAGCCTATTTAAATTTAGTCTTCAATACCGGTGTTCCAGGTGGTTCTCCATCATATTCAAACCCGTACAATTTTCAAAACCGATTGCGAGATTATAAAAGAGCCGATTTAGGGGTTTCCTATGTCTTTACAAGCGCAAAAAAACAATTTACAACAGGATTTCTATCAAACTTCAAAGAGCTAACTGCAGGGCTAGAACTCTTTAATATGTTTGACATTCAAAATGCCATTACAAACACTTGGGTTCGGGATGTGTATTCCAAAACCCAATTTGGTGTTCCTAATTTTATGACTGGCAGGGTCTTAAATTTTAAAATAGGAATGCAATTTTAAATAAATCGCATTGCCTAGCCTAAAATTTGAGCTGCATGTGCTTTGGTTTTTACTTTTGAAATAATGTCTTCTATTACACCATTTTCATCAATAACGAAAGTAGTTCTGTGAATGCCATCATATTCTTTTCCCATAAACTTTTTAGGGCCCCAAACACCAAAAGCATTGATAACCGTTTTGTCTTCATCGGCTAATAATGGAAATGGAAGCTCATGCTTATTAATCCAATTTTGTTGGCGTTTCGCAGCATCTGCACTTGCACCTAAAATAGCATATCCTTTTGCTAAAAAAGCGTCGTAATTATCTCTTAAATCACATGCTTCGGCTGTACAACCTGGTGTACTCGCTTTTGGATAGAAAAATAAAACTAATTTTTTTCCAGCATAATCCGACAATTGAATTGTGTTGCCTTTTTCATCTTTTGCTTCAAAATTTGGAGCGTTCTCCCCTATTTTTAATGTAGTCATCTTTTATATTTTATTCACAAAGATACAAAGTGATAAAGTATTTATTCGTGCAGAAATTAAAGTTTTAGATTAACTTTGTAACTTCAACTTTTTGAAACTTTGCAACTATAAAAATGAACAAGTCAGAAAAAGTACAATTTGTAATCGATACCTTGGAAGAATTCTATCCAGAAATTCCAATACCTTTAGACCATAAAGATCCTTATACATTGCTAATTGCCGTTTTATTATCTGCACAATGTACAGACGTTCGGGTTAATAAAATTACCCCCTTACTCTTTGCCAAAGCAGACAACCCGTTTGATATGGTAAAAATGTCAGTGGACGAAATCAAAGAAATCATTCGACCTTGTGGATTGTCTCCAATGAAATCAAAAGGGATTTATGGACTGTCTAAAATTCTCATTGAAAAATACAATGGCGAAGTACCCCAATCTTTTAAAGGTTTGGAGGAGCTTCCTGCTGTTGGACATAAAACAGCCAGCGTAGTGATGAGTCAAGCCTTTGGTGTGCCAGCATTTCCCGTAGATACCCACATTCATAGATTACTATTTCGTTGGAATTTAACCAATGGTAAAAATGTAGCTCAGACAGAAAAAGATGCAAAACGTTTGTTTCCAGAAGCGCTTTGGAATGATTTACACTTGCAAATTATTTGGTATGGAAGAGAATATTCTCCGGCAAGAGGTTGGGATTTAGAGAAAGACATCATTACCAAAACGATAGGTAGAAAGTCTGTTTTAGATGCGTATTATAAAAAGTAACATCAATTCTCAATCCATAAAATAAAAAAAGTTCCAACAAATGTTGGAACTTTTTCTGCATTAATTCAAATTCAATTCAATGAAGTTTTTTGATTCTGTTTTTACAATGGTGAGTGATTTGGAAAAATGAATCAAAAATTGAATTGTTTCTTTTTTAGGTTGCATTTGAATATCAAATGACTTTTTAGGGTAAAGTTGCATCATACATTTTTGTTTAATAGATTCGATATAAACAAGTAACGAGGCACTTTTACTTTTATTGTTAATTGACTAATATAATCTTATTTTTCTCTATTAATTTTCTCATATTCATCAAAGCATACCGCATTCTTCCCAAAGCGGTATTGATACTTACTCCAGTGTTTTCGCTTATTTCCTTGAAGCTCATATCTCTATACATCCGCATTATTAAAACTTCTTTTTGCTCTTCTGGTAATTCTTCAATCAACGCTCTTACATCTGTATGAATTTGTTCTTGAATCATTTTTTTCTCAGCATTTAAATTTCCATCACCAATCACAGAAAAAATATCAAATTCATCTGTATTCTTGAAAGTTGGCATTCTGTTTGTTTTTCTGAAATGATCTATTACCAAATTATGAGCAATTCGCATTACCCAAGGAAGAAATTTTCCTTCTTCATTGTAATTCCCTTTTTTAAGGGTTCTAATTACTTTGATAAAAGTATCTTGAAAAACATCTTCAGCAATGTCTCTATTTAAAACTTTACTATATATAAAGCTATACAGACGTTGTTTGTGTCTTTTAATTAATATTTCTAGGGAAGTTTCACAACCATTAATAAAATCACTTACTAGGGTACTATCTGGGGTCGAGTATTTACGCATCATCAAATTACTTTTTGAAAAGCATGGCGCTTTTCGTTTCTATTATTATTTTAATAATTAAAAGTAATTTTTTAGTATAAGCGTTTTATTTATGAGTGGTTAAGAATTCAAATATCTTTATTTTTATCCAATTTAGCAACTTTTTTGACAAATTTCATTTTAATTTATGAATTTAAGACTTTGAAAAGTGGTATTTTTAACGCTTATATTTTTTTATAAATGAAAGCAGATATTTCTACGATTGACCCCAAACAAAACATCATTATTAAAGGAGCAAAACTCCATAATTTAAAAAACATTGATGTTGTAATTCCACGAAATAAGTTGGTGGTGATCACTGGATTATCTGGCTCAGGAAAATCTTCATTGGCTTTTGATACGCTTTATGCAGAAGGTCAAAGACGCTATGTAGAAAGTTTGAGTTCGTATGCGAGGCAGTTTTTAGGCAAATTGCACAAGCCAAAAGTAGATTACATAAAAGGAATCGCTCCAGCAATTGCTATTGAACAAAAAGTAAACTCCACAAATCCGCGTTCTACCGTTGGTACATCCACAGAGATTTATGATTATATTAAATTATTGTTTGCCAGAATTGGAAAAACATTTTCTCCTATCTCAGGAAACGAAGTAAAAAAAGACACGGTATCAGATGTGGTGAATTTTGTAAAAAAATGCAATGAAAACACAAAATTACTTTTATTGGCTCCTATTGTTATTGATGAAGGACGAGATTTAAAAACCCTTTTACAAGTTCTAGAACAACAAGGGTATGCCCGATTGAAGTGGAAGGAAAACGTCGTTAGAATTGGAAACTTTATTGTTGATGAATACAACAACGAAGATTTATTTTTAGTGGTCGATCGAATTATCACAAAAGACAATGAAGATTTTTATAACCGAGTTGCAGATGCCATACAAACTGCCTTTTTTGAAGGGAAAGGAATTTGTTTCATTGAAGATTTAGAAAAAAAGAAGACAACAGAATTTAGCAATAAATTTGATTTAGATGGCCTCTCTTTTTTAGAACCCAACACCCATTTATTTAGTTTCAACAACCCGTATGGTGCTTGCCCAACTTGTGAAGGGTATGGAAATGTTGTAGGTATTGATGAGGATTTAGTCATTCCAAATACAGGATTATCGATTTATGATGATGCTATTTTTCCATTTAAAACTCCATCTTATATTCATTATAAAGAAACCTTAATAAGTGTAGCCTTTGAATTTGATATTCCAATTCACAAACCCTGGTTTCAGTTGACCGACAAACAAAAAGAACTTGTTTGGAATGGAAACAAAAGGTTTCATGGAATTCATCACTTTTTCACCGTTTTAGAAGAAAAAAGCTATAAAATTCAAAATCGAGTAATGTTATCGCGCTATCGCGGAAAAACAAAATGTACTACTTGTAACGGAAAACGCCTACGTCAGGAAACCGAATTTGTAAAAATTAACAACCAAACAATTTCAGACCTCGTAACGCTCCCATTAGATGAATTGGCAGCATTTTTTAAGAAGATACAATTAGACAAATACGCACAAAAAATTGGGAAACGTTTATTAATTGAAATCAACAATAGGTTGCAATTTCTTAATAATGTGGGGTTAAATTATTTAACGATTAATAGAACCTCAAATACCCTTTCGGGAGGAGAAAGTCAACGAATTAACTTAGCTACTTCATTGGGAAGTTCTTTAGTAGGCTCTATGTATATTTTAGATGAGCCGAGTATTGGCCTACATCCAAAAGACACCGAAAGATTGATTGGTGTTTTAAAAGATTTACGAGATTTAGGCAATACGGTTGTTGTTGTAGAGCATGATGAAGACATCATGAAAGAATCAGATTATATTATAGATATTGGTCCAGAAGCAGGAACTTTTGGTGGTCATGTGGTTGCTGAAGGAACGTTTAATGATATTTTAAAATCAGACTCTTTAACTGCAAAATACTTGAACGAAGATTTAAAAATTGAAGTTCCAAGTAAAAGAAGGAAATCGAACAATAAAATTAAAATTGTTGGGGCAAGAGAAAATAACCTTAAAAATATCGATGTTACGATTCCTTTAAATAGTTTAAGCGTTATTACTGGGGTTTCTGGTTCTGGGAAAAGTACGTTGGTAAAGAATATCTTATATCCATCCCTACAAAAAAAATTGACCGGTTATGGAAATAAAATAGGACAACATACTAGTATTACTGGAGATTTTGAGACCTTAAAAAATGTAGAGTTTATAGATCAGAATCCGATTGGACGTTCCTCACGTTCAAACCCTGTAACCTATATAAAAGCTTATGATGATATTCGTGCGTTGTTTTCAAATTCTAAATTATCAAAAATAAGAAACTACAAACCCAAACATTTTTCTTTTAATGTAGAAGGTGGGCGTTGCGAAATTTGTAAAGGAGAAGGAGAAGTGACCATCGAAATGCAATTTATGGCAGACGTGCATTTGAAATGTGATACCTGTGGAGGAAAACGATTTAAAAAAGAAGTTTTAGAAGTCAAAATAGATCAAAAAAACATTGATGATATTCTAAATTTAACCATTGATGATGCTGTAGACTTTTTTACAGACAATGGAGAAAAGAAAATATCGCAAAAACTAAAACCTTTACAAGATGTTGGATTGGGCTATGTGAAATTAGGGCAGTCTTCATCAACCCTTTCAGGAGGTGAAGCGCAGAGAATTAAATTGGCATCGTTCTTAGTAAAAGGAACGACAAAAGATAAAACCTTCTTTATTTTTGATGAACCTACAACGGGTTTGCATTTTCATGATATTAAAAAACTATTAGCATCCTTTGAAGCTTTAATAGGAAAAGGTCATTCCATATTGGTTATTGAACACAATATAGAACTCATAAAATGCGCCGATTATATTATAGACTTAGGTTTGGACGGTGGAAAAAATGGGGGAACACTTATTTTTGAAGGAACTCCAGAGCAATTGATCAAAAATAAAAAATCATATACCGCAAAGTACTTGAAAGAAAAACTCAACTCTTAATCTACTTACTGGTCTAAACGAAACAACTAAAGCTACTGAAAAACCTTTCAAAAAGAATTTCTGTGAACGAATTCTAAAGCAGTAGCAACGAATTCTAAAACAACTAAAATAGCAACTTACATCTCCCCTACTTTTGAAGTGTATTCACATTTTAAAACCTAGAAGCCATGAGAAAAGTAATCACAAAAACCGGAATTGTTTGTTCGTTTTTAATCCTAGCAATTCAATTAACAAGTTGCGATAATTCAACAAAAATAACAGGATCATCAGCAATTGAAGTCGAAGAAGTAATCGTTCCAACTGCGATGGTTCCAGAAGAAATTATTTATAGAAATCCAATCGTATTTATTACGGGAGTAGACAAAGGGAGCTCACATTACTATGCAGATGCCCGAAATTATTTTCAAGAGAAAGAATATCAAATTATAGAAGATCAATACTCAATAGAAGAGATCATTACTTGGTTGAACAATCATGAAAGCGACTCTTATTTCGGTGATATTCACATTGTAAACAAAAGTAATCCCTATAAAGGTTTAAGTTTAGAAACGGTAATTAGAGGAGAAAAAGTAACTACAGAAACACTCCGAAAAAACATTACGCAAGGAAAGCTACCAAAATTAAAAAAGGTAGTTGCCAAAAACTCTAAAATCATTTTTCATGCTGACGGATTGGGAAGTAATACCGAGTTGATGAAAACAATAAAAGATGCTTTTGTAACAGACATTCCTACAAATATTGTAGCCTCTCTGTATTTCACAGTCTTTGTCGGAAACTACTCAGAATACTATTTAGCTAAGCCTTTTTATGTGTTTTATCCCACAGCAAATTCTCCTGGAAAAACAGATTTATCAAAAGAAATCGCGAGGAAATACCCAGAAGAACAAGAAATTCAGTGGTATGATGCATTGAATAATGAAAGTGAAAGATATATTGGTGAAGCCTATACAACCCAGTTTAATATTCCCGTACATTATGAAATCGACTTTCATAACTCTGATGAAGAAATACCAACATTAACAAATAAAGAGGATGTCATAAAGTATTTAAAACAACACAATAAAATACATGCTGAGTTTTCAAAAATTGGAATTAGGTATTCGAAATTTAGATGGAGATGGACCGTGAAAAACAGTCGATTAACCATTAAAGGTAAAACAACTGCTTTATGTGTATTGAAGCCATTGACAAAGCCTTATGGAGATTTAGAGCATGTAAAACCAGATACTTCCAATTTAAGATTGTATGCAATAAATTAAAAGAAAATTAAAGTTGGAATAGAAATTGTTGTTAAAGTAACTGTTCATTTTGGGCAGTTACTTTTTTCACGTAAGTTTGTTAGCATGCAATTCATCAATAATTTTATTACAATATACTACAATACTAAAAAAGTAACTATTTTTTTAGTACTTGGACTCTTTTATGGATGGAATCTTGTGAGTCAAAACAACACTAACGAAGAGTTTGTAATCATTAAAAATGCTCCAGAAACCCCCATCACATTAATTAAACAAGATCAAATTGGGTATTTGTGGATGGCAACTGCACAAGGACTATTTCAATTTGATGGCGCTGATTTTTTACATTACAATACAAAGAATAGCTTACTAACAAATCATATAAACACCATTTCAATTAAAAAAGATTCTCTTTTCATTGGAACAAATACACATTTATCGATAAAAGTTAGAACTAACTTTTATCATTATGAAAGCAAAAAAATTAATAAAATAATTTTTCACAAAGGAGTTCCCTATATTGCTTCAGATGAAGGGATATCTTATTTCAATAAAAGCGGTATACAGCCTGTTGAAATAAATACGCAACTAGATTTTGCGAAAATAAACGATATTAACTTTCATCAGGGTGCTTTTTATATAGCGAGTAATCGTGGTTTTTGGAAAATCGATCAACTTATCAATCCAAAAAAAATAAGAAAAATTACCCCACAAACATACTCAACACTTCTACAAAATGGGACTGAATTAATTGCAATTGAAAACACAAATAAAATTGCTGTTTTTAAGGAAAGCAAAAGAACACAAACAATACAAAGTATTTCCAACATTACCAATGTGGCAATAATTGAAAATGAAATTTGGATTGCATCCGCAAATGAATCCATCGAAATTTTGGAGGCTAGTACCTACCATTTTAAAAGAAAAATTAATAAATACAATAGTAAATTAAGTTCAAATTCGGTAACATCTGTATCTACAGATCGCCAAAGAAATAAATGGATTAGCACAAAAAATGAAGGTTTAATTGTGTACAAAAACGCAATATCTAAAGCACAAAAACCAACATTATTTTTAGAGGATTTAAAAGTTTCTTACCAGTCATTAGATACCATAAATCCGAACAGTTATACTCAAATTTTACCCTTAAAATCCAAACAATCAACCATTTCATTTCAATATAAAACAATCGATCTTCTTCATCCAAAGAAAATTGAATACCGTTGGACACTTAACACAGATACTTCTTCTTGGTCTCGTGCCAATTCGGTGCTTTTTCGAGATTTAAAACCCGGGAATTACACTTTTTCCGTACAAGCTAGAACTTTAGGAAAACAACTAAGTGACCCTCGTGAAATCCGTTTTACGATAGCTGCGCCATTTTATAAAAAAACTTGGTTTTTACTATCCCTTTGTGCCTTTTTTATCTTTCTATTTATTGCAATTACGATTCGATACATACGAATTACTAAAAGAAAAAATGAACAAAAAATAGCCTCTCTACAACAGGAAAACCATTTACTTTCTTTAGAACAAAAAGCATTACAATTACAAATGAATCCCCATTTTATATTCAATGTATTAAACGGTATTAAAGCAGCTGGAAACGCAGGGAATAAAAGCGAAATGAATACGACCATTAACAAATTTGCAACGCTTTTACGTTCTATTTTAAACAATTCGAGAACAGAAGAAGTGGCATTGAATGAAGAAATAAATACATTAAAAAACTATATTGAATTAGAACAAATGATGCATTCAAAATCATTTGCTTATGAAATTAAAACACTGTTAAATGGCATTGATTCTGAAGAAATATTAATTCCACCGATGTTGTTACAGCCTTTCCTAGAAAACAGTATAAAACACGGCATACACCCTTTACAAAAAGAAGGATTTCTTATCCTTAAATTTGAAGTAAAATCTGGTTACCTACACTGTTCTATTGATGATAACGGAGTAGGCTTACAGCAATCGAGTTCAAATAAAAAGCGCTATAAATCTGTTGCTATAGAGGTAAACAAAGCCCGTATTGAAAATTTATCCGGAAAAAATTCATTTACAATTAAAGAGTTAAAAGAAAAAGAAAAGACACAAGGGACAAGAGTCTGGTTTAAAATCCCTTTAAAAACAGATTATTAAGCGATGAAAAGAATAACCGCAGTTTTAGTAGATGACATGCCAAACGCATTAGAAATGTTGGCCAATGACATTACTAAAAACCATACAGAAATAACAATTATCGGAACCGCAAATAGTGTGGTATCAGCGGCAAAATTATTGCAAAAAAAGCAACCTAATGTTCTTTTTTTAGACATTATGCTTGGCGATGGAACAGGGTTTGATGTCTTAGAGATTTTTCCCAATTTAACATCAAAAATTATTTTTGTGACTGCAAGTGATGCGTATGCAATTAAAGCCTTTAAGTTTGCAGCCATAGACTATATTTTGAAGCCCTACACAGAAGAAGACTTAGCCAACGCTCTAGAGAAAGCACAGCATCAAATACAACCCGACGACCATCAGTTAAGTATTTTACAGCAAACTGTAATGCAACCAAGTAGCAAGCCAGAAAAAATCTCACTGCATACCGCAGAGAAAATTATTGTAGTAAACATTATTGATATAATTCGCTGTAAATCCGATAATAATTACACCACTTTTCACTTTGTAAATGGCAGTAAAATTCTGGTTTCTAAAACACTGAAATATTATGCAGATTTATTAAAAGAAATTGATTTTATACGGGTACATCAAAGTCACCTAATCAACATCAAATACATTAAAGAGTTTATTAAATCTGATGGAGGATATCTCTTATTAAAAGACGGCTCAAATGTGCCTGTTTCAGTCAGAAAGAGAAATGAGGTACGCACCCTATTGAGTTCTTTTTAAAAATATTCATGAATGAGCACGCGTTAAAACAAGAACCACAAAAAAATCCTTCTCATAATGAGAAGGATTTTATTTTGGGTGGAAGACGGGATTCGAACCCGCGACCCTCGGTACCACAAACCGATACTCTAACCAACTGAGCTACAACCACCATGTAATTTCGGGTGCAAATATAATCGTTTTTTCTATTGTAACGAAAGAAAAAATTAAATTAATTTACTTAAATTTTCAACGGCAACGTAACGTTCTGTAGTAAAGCCTTCTGCAGCGTCTACACCGATTAAACGCCCCAAATCCTTTGCTCTGTAGTGAATACTATCTATAAAATTTTTACTCGTAATTGGCGTTTCTGGTTCCTTACTATTTGGATCAAAGAACTGAGATGAATATGCTAAGACGGCTTTTGTTTTTAGATCTAAAAAACCACTTACATCCACCACAAAATCGGGTGAACTATTTTTCCATTGTATATAATGATACACTTGTTTAGGGCGCCATTTCTCCTGTTGAATTCCAGCAATGTCGGTCTCAATTTTCATGAGTCCACTTAAAAAACAAGCATCAGAAACCAGGCTACTCCCTTTGGGATGATCAATGTGTCGATCCTCTACCGCATTACATAAGATGATGTCTGGCTGGTATTTCCGAATCATTTTAATGACCTCTAACTGATGTTTTTTATCATTTATGAAAAATCCATCTGCGAAATTTAAATTCTCTCTCACAGAAACTTTAAGAATTTTTGCAGCATTTTCAGCTTCATGATCTCTTAATTCAGCAGAACCTCGAGTACCTAATTCACCACGTGTTAAATCGATAATTCCAACACTTTTACCTAAAGAAATTTCTTTGGCAATCGTAGCACCACAGCTCAATTCTACATCATCTGGGTGTGCGCCAAAAGCTAATATATCTAACTTCATTTTTTTGTTTTTTCGATTGCTTGTTCAATATCTGCAATGAGATCTTTTGGTTCTTCGATTCCTACTGAAAAACGAATTAACCCCTCTTTTATACCTCTAGCCAAACGTTCTTCTTCACTAAGTAGTGCATGTGTTGTTTGAGCAGGACTTACTGTAGTACTCTCTAAACCTGCTAAACTGAGCGAAGGTTTTATCAATTGCAAATTATTCTGAAAGTCCATTGCATCCATGCCTTCTTTCAATTCAAAAGACAACATGGCACCAAAACCATGCATTTGAGATTTTGCCAATTCATATTGTGGATGACTCTTCAATCCCGGATAATACACACGTTCAATATTTTTATTTTCCTGTAAATAGGTTGCCATAACAAGTGCATTCTTTGTTTGTTCTTTCACTCGAATATTTAGGGTTTTCAAACTTCTTTCAAGCAACCAGACTGTTTGATCACTTAAATTTCCCCCCAAATTAATGGCCGTATTCCAAATAAGATCTATATGTGCTTGACTGGCAGCTATTGCGCCCGCTGAAATATCAGAATGCCCGCCCATATATTTTGTAGCAGAATGTAAAACAATATCAATTCCAAAATCGGCAGGTGTTTGATTAATGGGAGATGCAAATGTATTGTCAATCATTGTAATAATGTTTCGCTCTTTTGCTAAAACACTAATTGCTTTTATATCCGTTATCCCCAATAATGGATTTGAAGGAGTTTCAATATACAAAACCTTCGTATTCTCTTTAATAAGTGGAATGAAATCGGCTACTTGGTCGGAATCTGTAAAAGAGTATTCAATGCCATACTTTTCAAATTCGGAAACGATTAAGTGATAAGTACCACCATAGATAACTTGCTGAATAATGATATGGTCACCAGCTTTAAGAAAAGCAAATAATGCGGTACTTATTGCGGCCATTCCAGATCCAAAAATCAATCCAGCTTCAGCATGTTCTAAAGCTGCAATTTTCTTACAAAGCATTTCTTGGTTTGGTGTGTTGAAGTATCGCGGATATCGTTTAACATCTACCCCATCAAAAGCATAAGAAGTGGCCATATATATAGGCGAAACTGCTCCCTTAAACTGTTTATCTTCTACTTCACCAACGTGTACACATTGGGTGTTGATTCCAAAATCGTTATTCTTCGCCATTGTTATTTAAATTATAAAGCGAATTTAAGAAATTCGAATCTAAATTTCTATATAATTTGAATATCTTCGCTGCAATGATCTCTATACTAATAATTGGTGACGGAAATGTGGCTTCACATTTATATCAGGCTTTTTTAAAAGCCGATGCCGTGATTGTTACAAAGATAAAATCAAGAAATTTAACAGACATCCCAAACGCAGACGTTACAATTATTGCCGTTTCTGACGATGCCATTGCTGAAGTTTCATCAAAAATACCGAATTCATTGGTTGTCCATACTTCAGGAAGTGTTGCAATGAACTCTTTAAATAACAAAGGTAGAAAAGGTGTTTTCTATATGTTACAAACATTTTCTAAAAACAAAATCGTTGATTTTTCTGAGGTACCTTTTTGTTTGGAAGCTGAAAATGAAAAGGATTATATTCTATTAGAACTATTGGCCAATTTAATTGGAAAAAAAATATATGCGATCAATTCAGAACAACGAAAAGCATTGCATATTGCAGCAGTATTTGTCAATAACTTCACCAATCATATGTATAAAACAGGAAGTGATATTTGTGCAGAAAATAATGTTCCTTTTGCTATTTTGGAACCATTGATCAAAGAAACAGCTACCAAAATTGAAACACTATCACCAGCTGCAGCCCAGACTGGACCTGCAATTAGAAAAGATCAAAGAACAATAAACGAACATTTAGCACTGTTGAACAAACAACAGCAAGAAGTCTATACAACAGTTACAAAATCAATACAAAATGGAAATTAGTTTCAAACAATTATTGCCAAAAATTACGACATTTATATTTGACGTTGACGGTGTACTTACCAACGGAATGCTTACAATTATGCCTGATGGTGAAATGGTAAGACATATGAATGTAAAAGATGGTTATGCCATGAAAACAGCCTTAAACAATGGGTATCGTGTTTGTATTATTTCTGGGGGTACCAATGAAGGAGTTCGAAATCGATTAAATGCTTTGGGAATTGAGGACATCTATTTAGGGGCTCATAATAAAATTGAACAATACCAAGAATTGGTAAAGAAATACAATTTGCAGCCCGAAAACGTACTTTATATGGGAGATGATGTACCAGATTATCCGGTGATGAATGTCGTAGGATTGCCAGCCTGTCCCAATGATGCTGTTGCTGAAATCAAAGAAGTTGCCACCTATATTTCTAATAAAAAAGGAGGCGAAGGTTGTGTTCGCGATGTTATAGAGCAAGTCATGCGAGTACAAGGAAAGTGGAATTCTAATTTTAATGCAACCCTATAAAACAACCCTTTTATTATGAAAAAAATACTTTTTACATTTTTATTCGTTACGCTATCTATCTCCTTAAGTGCACAAAGTATTTTTGGGAAATGGAATTCTAAAAATGACGATACAGGTGAAATTGATTCTGTTATCGAAGTTTATGAAGATCAAGGAAAAGCGTATGCCAAAGTAGTTCAAGTGATGGATCCAAAAAGACAAGATGTTATTTGTGAGTTCTGTGAAGGAAGCAAGAAAGGGCAGAAAATTCTCGGAATGAACATTTTGGATGGTTTGGAAAAAAAAGGTGATGAATGGTCTGGAGGGACTATTTTAGATCCAAGAAACGGGAGTGTCTATAAGTGTTATATCCTACTTGAAAAGCCGAATAAGCTAAAAATAAGAGGTTATATTGGAATTTCACTTTTTGGAAAAACTGCTTATTGGGAAAGAGCGGAATAATTATTTTTTCAGAAAAATGAAATTGGCGTCCATTAGTATACCTTTATTACACTTCATGGAGCATAACTTCACTTTTTAAAATTAATTTTTCTTTTCTAGCATCGGTACAAAAGCAAAATCGCCCAATTCTTGTTTTTCAAACTCTTTGGCAGATTTTCGAATGAATAAAGTCATTATTTGCGTAGTATCACCAACCGGAATGAGAAGCATCCCTCCTACTTTTAGTTGTGATAATAATGGTTTAGGTACAAATGGCGCGCCAGCTGTTACAATAATTTTATCAAAAGGAGCTTGCTCTGGCAGCCCTTTATAACCATCACCAAAAATAAATTTCTTAGGTATGTAGCCTAATTTCGGTAAAAACAAGGACGTTTTTTTAAACAATTCTTGTTGTCTTTCAATAGAAAATACAGCAGCTTTTAATTCTAATAAAACAGCCGTTTGATATCCAGATCCAGTTCCAATTTCCAATACCTTGTCATTGGGTTGTATGGCTAGCGTTTGTGATTGGAACGCAACAGTATAGGGTTGAGAAATGGTTTGCTCTGCTGCAATTGGAAATGCTTTGTCTTTGTATGCGTGATCTTCAAAACTACTATCAATAAAAAGATGTCGTGGAATTTGACGAATAGCATTCAATACTTTTCTGTCGGTAATTCCTTTTGCTTGTAGTACGGTAGCTAATTGATTTCTAAGTCCTTGATGTTTTGATGTATCTCTCAAATCTGATTCCTTTCTAAAGCCTTAAAAATAGTAATAAATCTAAATACAATCTTATAAAATTGTATATTTGTTGGTGTAATTTTCCTTATTAATTTGAAGGTCATATACAAATTTAACGACATCATTATGAGCGAGTATAATAAAGTACTCTTTTTCTTTACAGAGTATTCGATGCTTCTCGCAATGAAATAAAAACACATTTATGTTAAAAGCTGGAGTTTTAGGTGCTGGTCACCTTGGGAAAATTCACTTACGTTTATTACAACAATCTGAAAAATATGAATTGGTTGGATTTTACGATCCATTCACTGAAAATGCAACAAAAGTTGCTAAAGAATTTGGCTATAAATTATTTGATTCTATTGATGATTTAATTGCTGCTGTTGAGGTGATTGATATTGTTACACCAACCCTCTCTCACTTTGATTGTGCAAAAAAAGCAATTGAGAGCGGCTGCCATGTTTTTATTGAAAAACCAATTACCAAAACAGTCACAGAAGCGGAAGCAATTAGCGCATTGGCCGACAAACACCAAGTAAAAGGACAAGTTGGACATGTAGAGCGTTTCAATCCTGCATTTACAGCAGTAAACGAAAAAATCAATCAACCGATGTTTATCGAAACACATCGATTGGCCGAATTTAACCCAAGGGGTACAGATGTGCCTGTTGTGTTGGATTTAATGATTCATGATATTGATATTATTTTATCAGTGGTTCAATCCAAAGTGAAAAATGTGCATGGAAGTGGAATTTCGGTAATTTCTGAGACTCCAGATATTGCAAACGCAAGGATTGAATTTGAAAATGGCTGTGTTGCCAATCTGACGGCAAGTAGAATCTCTATGAAAAACATGCGAAAATCTAGGTTTTTTCAAAAAGATGCTTATATATCCGTAGATTTTTTAGAAAAAGTAGCTGAAGTGGTTCGCATGAAAGAAGTACCTGAAAACCCTGATGATTTTGCCATGATTTTGCAAAATGCTGAAGGTGTTAAAAAGCAAATCTATTTTGATAATCCAACAGTTGAGGGGAATAATGCCATTTTAGATGAACTGGAATCTTTTGCAGATGCAATTCAGCAAAATACAACACCTATTGTTTCTTTACATCAAGGAACGGAAGCATTAAGAGTTGCGCAGCAAATTATTGATTGCTTCTAATCAAACAACTCTATATATTGCAAAATAATTGGAGACTTTTAGGAATGAATTTTAATTAATAATATATGAAAAATATAGCAGTAATTGGAGCAGGAACTATGGGAAACGGTATCGCACATACCTTTGCACAGTTTAATTATAATGTCCAACTAATCGATATTTCTCAGCTTGCACTAGAGAAAGGAATTGCAACGATTTCGAAGAACTTAGATCGAATGGTTGCAAAAGAAAAAATTTCTGAAGCTGATAAAGTAAAAACACTTGCAAACATAACGACCTTCACATCTATCAAAGATGGGGTCAAATACGCGAGTTTGGTTATTGAAGCTGCCACTGAAAATACAGTTTTAAAAACCAAAATTTTTAAAGAACTAGACGAAGTTTGTCCAGAAGATACCATTTTGGCAACCAATACATCTTCAATTTCTATAACACAGATCGCTGCGGTTACTAACAGACCCGACAAAGTAATTGGAATGCATTTTATGAATCCTGTTCCAATTATGAAATTGGTGGAAATTATTAGAGGGTACAACACGTCCGATGAAGTGATGAAATTTACAGTAAACTTATCCAAAGAAATCAATAAGATTCCTGTACAAGTGAACGATTACCCTGGTTTTGTTGCCAATCGAATTTTAATGCCAATGATTAACGAAGCTATTGAAACACTATACAATGGTGTCGCTGGTGTCACAGAAATAGATACCGTGATGAAATTAGGAATGGCACATCCAATGGGACCTTTACAATTGGCAGATTTTATTGGCTTAGATGTCTGTTTATCCATTTTAAATGTGATGCATGATGGTTTTAAAAACCCCAAATATGCCCCTTGTCCGTTGTTAGTAAATATGGTTATGGCGGGTAAATTAGGGATAAAGTCTGGGGAAGGTTTCTATGATTATAGCAAGGGTAAAAAATCAGATACCGTGGCTAAAATGTTTCGCTAGAAAACATTAAGTTTATTAAATATTATACATAAAAAAAGGAACTCACAACTGAGTTCCTTTTTTTATGCAAAATCATTTGAATTGCTCATTAATCGTTCTCCTCTTTGGCCTCCGACTTCTTGGCTTTATTCCAAACTTTAATTTTATCTTCTAATGTAACCCCTTCTAAAACTTCAATATTAACACCGTCAGAAGTTCCTAGTTTTAAGATTCTTTTTTCAAATTTCCCTTCTTCTGTTTGAACTTCTACATAAGGTTCCTCTGTCTTTCTATCAAACTTTAGCAAGGCTTCTTTAATTGACAAAACACTGTCTCTTTTTTCCAATACAATATCCGCATTGGCACTGTATCCTGCTCTAATAAAATACTTATCATCTAAGGTAACGTCTGCTTTAATTTTAAATTGAACAGCTCCTCCTTCTTCAGTACCTTTGGGTGCAATGAAATTTAATTTTGCTGGAAATTTAATTCCTTCAATCGCACCAATAGAAACTTCAATACCGGTTCCGTTAATTAATTTTCCCACTTCAGACTCATCAACTTTCCCTTCAAAAATCATCTTTCGCATGTCTGCAATCGATGCAATGGTTGTTCCTGCATTGAAATTATTTGACTGAATTACTTGATCTCCTTCTTTTACTGGGATCTCTAAAACAGTACCCGACATTTGTGCTATAATATTTGTGTTTGCAGTAGCCCCTGATCCGGAATATCCTTTTTTAATAATCTGATAATCGTTTTCAGCATTTTTCAAATCTTGCTTAGCTTGATTATAAGCAAGCTCTACAGATTCGTATGCAGCTCTAGCAATTACTCCTTTATCAAACAATTGCTTGTTTCTTTTGTAAGTGATTTGCGAGTTATTAATTCTCAATTTGGCATTGTCTACACGTCCCTTAGCACTCAATAAAGATTGCTCATTTGGAACTACTCTTACGGTTGCAATTAAATCTCCTTTGGTAACAGTGGCACCTTCTAACAATAAAATTTTATCAATGATCCCTGTAATCTGTGGTTTGATTTCAATTTCTTCTAAAGGAGTTACTTTCCCTGTGGCTACTGTCTTTTTTACAATAGAGGTTTTAAAAGGGGTTGCTGTTTCAAATTGAATGATATTCCTTTTGTTTTTCATGCCGAACCATACTAATGCGGCTGCAAAAAATAAAACGATAATCCCTAAAATAATTTTTGCTCTTTTACTCATGATTTGTTGATTTTTTTATGCTCTTTATTCTTCTCTTAATGCTTCTATTGGTTTCACTACTGTTGCCATATGCGCTGGAATTAAACCAATTAATGTTCCTAAAACTACTAATGCTGTAAATGCGGCTAATATAATTGGAATATTTACAGTTGGATTTACGAGGGTTGCGTCTTCACCTTGCCCAAACAAGGTATCAATAACCATTAAAACAGTGGCTCCCATAATTATACCAATCATCCCTGCTACTGTGGTTAAAAAAACCGATTCTAAAATAATTTGTTGTCGGATACTTTTTGGAGTTGCACCTAAAGCTCTTCGGATTCCTATTTCTTTGGTGCGTTCTTTTACGGTAATTAAAAGAATATTTCCAATGGCAAAAACACCCGCGATTAAAGTTGCAATCCCTACAAACCAAGTTAAAAACTGCATCCCAGTTAAAAAACCAGTAAACTTCGCAATTTCTTTTCCAAGGTTGAAGGAACCAAAAGCCCTTTCGTCTTCGGGGTGTACTTTGTGTAAATTTTTAAGGGTGAGCAATACATCACTCTCCATTTGCTCAATGTCAATACCTTCATTAGCAGTTATCATCATCCAATCAATATTATTGGCCGTGTTGTATACTTTTTTATAGGTAGAAAAAGGTATGTATGCAGTATCTCCGTCTATATTTGCTGTATTAGAAGCTTCGTAGACCCCAATAACTTTATAATTGATGCTATTGATCTTAATATTCTGACCAATCGGCATTTCATCTTTTTCAAAAAATTGCTTGTAAATATCTTCTGAAATGACGGTTACTTTTGCACTCGATGTAATGTCATTTTGGTTTAAAAAACGACCATATATTAACTTCTTCTTTTGAATTTGATCTAAAACTGGAAAATCACCACTCACTTTAAAAGAACCTGATTTGAAGTCTTTGATGATTAAATTCATGGTTTGATTTCTAGGTGCCAATAGTTTAATTTCATCAGCATACTCCGATTTTAAAACCTGAATATCTTTCATATTTAATCGAAACCTTCTTCCTTTTTGAAAACCTTTGAAGGGAGTATCTGTAGATTGTGTCCAAACAAATACACTGTTGGTCGCAAAATTACCAAAAGCTTTGTTAAAACTATTTTCTAAACCTCTAGCAGCTCCTAATAAAACAACTAACAAGAAAATTCCCCATAAAACACCGATAATGGTAATTCCAGTTCGCACTTTGTTTTTACGGATGCTTCCGTAAATCTCTTGCCATGTATCTGAATCAAATAAAAATTTCATAATTAGTCTGCTCTTAATGCTTCTATGGGTTTGATTCTTGCGGCTCTTTTTGCAGGAACGTATCCCGCAATTAATCCTGAAAGAATTAAAATAACCGTTGCTCCGATAACTATGCCAGGACTAACGGTTGGATCTTTGATGAAATATTTCTCTTCCAAACTGTTTCCGATTGCACTTAATATATAGGTTCCCAGCATCAAGCCAAAATACCCTGCTAATGTGGTTATCAACACAGATTCTTGAACAACCATTCCAATGATAGACCCTGGCGTTGCACCCAAGGCTTTTCGGATTCCAAATTCTTTGGTACGCTCTTTAATCACAAAAATCATAATATTACTGATCCCTATAATCCCAGCTATTAGAGTCCCAGAGCCAATAAAACCAATAATTAGATACAAAGCAAACATTAAAATACTTACAAACTTGTTTGCTTCGGCCATATTCCGAACTGACAATGCACTTTGATCATCAGGATGGATATTCAATTTTTTACGCATATCGCGTTCTACTTTTTTACCAAAAGCAATGGCAGCATCTGTACTTAAATTTGGATTGTACCCTAAATTAATCTGACTGATATAGTCATTGTTTCCGTACATCATCTGGGCAGTGGAAATAGGAATGTAGGTCTTTCTCTCTTCATTATCTCCTCCTTCATCAGAGAAAATACCGATTATTAAAAAAGAACTTCCATTTACATTGACTCTTTTTCCTAATGCTGGTTTTTCGCCAAATAAATCTTTTTTCACCAATCGACCTATGACAATTACTTTGGATTTTTCTCTAAGATCCCTTTCGTTTAAATAACGACCTTCATCCATGATCGTTTTTTCTAAAAACTGATGATCTGGATGCACCGCTGTTACACTGTAACTACTTGCATCATTCTTATATTTAATGGAGAAATTTTTATAAACTCTTGCAGATTGATATTGAATTTTATCTTCATATTCCTCTGTAATGTAATTATAATCTGTATTTTTAAGTTGAATTGCTCTTCCTGTTTGTAATCCTTTGTAGGGTTTTGTTGTTTTCCATACACGCACAAACATCATATTTTGTGCATCGTCTGCAAAAGCACTTTTGAAAAAGTTCCCTAATCCAGATGCAACCCCAAAAAGTAAGGTAAATAATAGAATTGCAAACGCAACGGTAAAACCAGACATTACGGAACGTAACCTGTTTTTATTAATGCTTTGAAAAATTTCTCTCCAACGATCTAAATCGAACATAATTATAGTGCTTTGGCGGCTTTTGTAGGAGTATCGCTAATAATGATTCCATCCCTTAGTCGTACAATTCTTTTGGTTTGTTCTGCAACTTCTTCCTCATGGGTAATCACAAAAACAGTCATTCCTTCGTCGTTAATGTCTTTTAGTAAATCCATCACAGAATCAGTCGTAGTGGTATCAAGTGCTCCTGTTGGTTCATCTGCTAAAACTACTTTTGGATTTGTAACCAATGCTCTTGCAATTGCTACCCGTTGTTTTTGCCCTCCTGATAGTTCGTTTGGAAGATGGCTAGCCCAATCTTTTAAACCTACTTTATCTAGATAATCCATTGCAACTTTTAAGCGTTCCTTTCTATTCATTCCTTTATAATACAAAGGCAATGCAACATTTTCTAAAGCTGTTTTGTATGAAATTAAGTTGAAAGATTGAAAAACAAAACCTAAAAACTTATTCCTAAGAATGGCTGCTTTTTTCTCGTTTAAATCTTTTATTAACTGACCATTTAAATAATAATCGCCTTCATCATGAATGTCTAACAAGCCAACAATATTTAATAAAGTAGATTTCCCAGATCCAGAAGATCCCATAATAGAAACAAATTCGCCCTCTTTAATATGCAAATCAATTCCTTTTAAAACATGTAAAGAATCCTTTCCAATAGGATACGACTTATGAAGCTTTTCTATTCTAATCATTCAATGTTATTTTTTTCACAAAGTAACTAATACCTTTGTTTTCGGCTATTAATTATCTTTCAAAAACACTTGGTTTTTTTATTTTTTAAACGAATTCAAAGGTAAGACGTATGTGCAATAAAATTGTTACAAATTCATGTAATAATTTTATTAAATATTATTAAAAAGTTGCTGTACTTTTGTATCTCATACTAGAATGACAGAAAATGACTCATTTGCCGAAAAACAAAAAAATAATTTTATTTGATGGAATGTGTAATTTATGCAACAATAGTGTTCTAAAAGTCATTCGATTTGATACTAAAAATAATTTTGTCTTTTGTGCATTACAGTCAGAAATTGGTCAGGAAATTATTCACGATTTAAAAATAGATCGTTTAAAAATGGATTCAATAATACTTTATGAATCACCAAATAACTATACCTATAAGTCAACTGCAGTATTAAAAATAATGAATACTTTTGGAGGATGGTGGAATTTGACACAAATCTGCTGGATTGTTCCCCCATTTTTAAGAAATTTAATCTATGATTTTATTGCGAGAAACAGGTACAAATGGTTTGGCAAAAAAGACCATTGTATGTGCCCTACTCCTGCCCTAGAAAAACGCTTTTTAACCTCTTTTACTATTACAGAATCTACTCTTTAAAAACACGATTTAAACCAATGAAAAAAATTCCAAAAAACATTCAATGCGTCATCTTTGACATGGATGGTGTGATTATAGATTCTGAAGCAATTCACAAAAAAGCCTACTATGAAACCTTTGTTTCTTTGGGTTTGGAAGTTTCTGAAAAACTATATAAAACACTAACAGGTTCTTCAACAATCAATGCTTTTCAGCGATTGATTGCTCATTTTAATTTGGATTTGGATGCAAATACCTTGGTTTTAGACAAACGAAAACGTTATGTGAATTTCTTTAGAAACGACCCAAATTTACATTTGGTAGCTGGCGTTGAAGATATTATAAAGTATTTTCACGAAAAAAACTGTACCTTAATTTTAGCGTCTTCTTCTGCAATGATTAATATTAACCGTGTTTTTGATCGTTTCAAATTGCATTCCTATTTTTCAGCGAAAATAAGTGGAGCCGATTTAACCGCTTCTAAACCACATCCTGAAATTTTTGAAAAAGCTGCGCTTTTAGCGAATACTCCTAAAGAGAATTGTATTGTCATTGAAGACTCAGACAATGGTATAACAGCAGCCAATGACGCAGGTATTTTTGTTTTTGGATATGCCAATAAACTTTCAGAAGGGCAAACACTTGAAAATGCAGATGCAGTGATTGACTGTTTTAGTTCCCTAAAAAAAATCATTTAGAAACCTTAAAATAAGCATAAAAAAAAGTGAAGTACATACCTCGGTATGAGCTTCACTTTAATATTTTATGTATTTTATTATTATTTTACATCTTCATAATTATCGTCCCATTCTTTAACTTTTGGTTTTTTTAGTTTGCCAAGAGAACTTGCAACTAGCATAGATACCGCAGCATCTCCAGTAACATTTACGGTTGTTCGGCACATATCCAATGGTCTGTCAACAGCAAAAATTAATGCTAAACCAGCCTCAGGAATACCAGCATAACCTAGCACACCAACCAACATAACCATTCCTGCACCAGGAACTGCCGCTGAACCTATAGAGGCTAAAGTAGCAGTAGCAATAATTCCTAATTGTGTTCCAAAAGTCAAGTCCATACCAAAAGCTTGTGCTATAAAAACAGCAGCGACTGCTTGATATAAACTAGTTCCATCCATGTTAATAGTAGCACCAATTGGTAATACAAAACTGGCTACTTCTTCTTCAACTCCTAAATGCTCTGTAACTCTTTCCATAGTCACAGGAAGTGTTGCGGCACTTGAACTTGTAGAGAAGGCTAATAATTGAGCTGGAGAGATCCCTTTAACAAAGAAACTTGGTCTTTTCTTTGTAAAAAGAAATACGATTAAAATATAAATCAGAATCATAACAGCTAAACCAATAACAACCGTTAAGGAATACCAAGCTAATGCTTTAAACAAATCAACACTTGGTGATTCTACAACCAAAGCTGCTAATAATGCAAATACTCCATATGGAGCTGCAAGCATTATTAAATCTACCATTTTTAAGATGACTTCATTAAAGCCATCAAAGAATTTTTTTACAGTCTCTCCTTTTTCTTCTGGAATTAAAATTAGCCCCACACCAAAAAAGATTGCAAAAAAGATAACCTGTAACATATTTCTATTGCTTGTCGCAGCAGAAAAAATATTTTCTGGAACTAAATCTTCCAAAGCTTTCAATGGCCCATTTTTTTTCTGCTCCTTGGCCGTTTTTTGATATTTATCAGCATTTCCGCTATAGTTTTCAACCATTTCTGTTCTGGTTTTTTCGCTGATAGAACTTCCTGGGTTCACAATATTTACTAAAAGTAAACCTATAGAAACGGCAATGACAGTTGTAATAATATAGATTCCAATTGTTCTACCTCCCATTTTAGAAAGTTTAGAAATATCTTTCAAATCTGAAACACCTTTTATTAAAGCTGCCAAAATTAAAGGAATCGCAATTAATTTCAGGGAACTTATAAATATCTTACCAAAAGGTTTTATCCAGTCTTGAATAAATTTCATTCCCCAATCAAAATTGGTCATGATTATTCCTAAAACTACTCCTAAGGCCATTCCTAATAAAATCTTCCAATGCAATGCTAGTTTTTTCATATTTAGTATTTTTTTTGATTTTTAGGATTGAAAGGTAAAAAAAATAATTAAATAAAGACCGTGAATATCGATTGTATCTTTTAGACTTTTAAAGGGAAAATTAGCGCCCTTTTCTAAGTTTTACTTTACTGGAAGAAATTCTTTTTAAATTACAATGAAAATCACTTGTTCGCTTTTTTTTTTGTGCTTAATTTCGCAGCATGGAAAAACTTAAAAAGCGATGGAATATTGAAAGCAACTGGTCTGTAATTGCAATTTTTATCGTGTTTGCAATTAATGGTTCATTTGCAGCTTGGGTTGCCAAGCCCATCACTGCTTTTTTAGGTTTATCTCCGGAGACCATCTCTTCAATTATCTATTGGCCACTTCGAATTTTATTGATCTTTCCTATTTACCAACTAACCCTCCCTCTTGTTGGATGGTTGTTTGGACAATTTAAATTTTTCTGGGCTTTTGAAAAAAAGTTTTTAAGTAGATTGGGTCTTGGCTTCCTTTTTAAAAAATAAAACTCCTTCTTTTCTTTAGGCGAAAAATTGGATATTGATTCAATTTCAGAAAAAGGGACTTTATATTTATCATAATTAAGACTTCTTTTCAATGAAAAACTTTAAGTTTGTTTAAAGCTATATTTAAATGAATTTTCCTGATTTTAAAGCACATATATCGAACATAAAAACCACCAAACTAGGAGGTTTAGATGCACAATTTAAATTAGCTCCAGAGTTAAGGTTGCGCTATAATGAAGATACAATTAAAGCGAAAAACCCAAAAAAGGCTGCTGTTTTGGCCTTGTTTTATCCCGATGAGCACAATAGAACACGTATTTTACTCACCAAAAGAGCCAGTTATAAGGGCACACACTCTGCGCAGATTAGTTTTCCTGGTGGGAAAACAGCACTCAATGATCGCAATCTAGAACAGACTGCCAGAAGAGAGACCTTTGAAGAAGTGGGGGTTCATTCCGATTCCATTCATACGATTAGAGAACTAACAACAGTATTTATCCCTCCCAGTAATTTTTTAGCGACTCCTTTTATTGGGTATACAAATCAGCGCCCCATTTTTACTATAAACTATGAAGTTGCCGCTACTATTGAGGTGCTTTTAGAAGACTTATTAAATGACATGAATATTAGCACTGTAGAAATGTCAACTTCCTACATGGACAAAGTCAAGGTACCCTGCTTTAAATTAGATAATTACATTATATGGGGTGCTACAGCGATGATGTTATCGGAAATTAAAGAGTTGTTCCAATAGAGCAGTTCTAATTTCTTTTTGTAAATTGTGGGCAAATAAAAGAACTTTTATCATGCCCCTATTTAAAAGAAACCCTTTCGGACATATACTTATCATTAAAAAATGGATAATTAGAATTCTTGGTGTTTTTTTTCACAGTAGATTCAGACGCTTTAACAGTTTACAAATAGAGGGATCTGAAATTATTAGAAATTTACCCGAAAAAAACGTCCTTTTTATCTCAAATCATCAAACTTATTTTGCGGATGTAATCGCAATGTTTCATGTTTTTAATGCGGCTCTTAAAGGCAGAGATAATACCTTAAAAAATGTTGGCTATTTATGGAATCCAAAGCTAAATTTTTATTTTATCGCTGCAGGGGAAACCATGCGCTCTGGTATTATTCCAAAAATATTTGGTTACGCGGGATCAATATCTGTAGAAAGAACCTGGAGAGATAAAGGGAAAGACGTTAATAGGCAAGTAAAAATGTCTGATGTTTCTAAAATAGGAACTGCATTGGATGACGGTTGGGTAGTTACCTTCCCTCAAGGGACAACAACTGCATTTAAGCCAATACGAAGAGGAACAGCGCATCTTATTAAGAAATACAAACCCGTAGTTGTTCCAGTAGTCATTGACGGATTTAGACGTTCTTTTGATAAAAAAGGACTCAAAATAAAAAAGAGAAGCGTTTTGCAATCTATGGTCATTAAAGAACCTTTAGAAATTGATTATGATAATGAAGATGTTGCAGACATCATTACTAAAATTGAGTATGCAATTGAACAACATCCTTCGTTCTTAAAAGTCCTTTCGGTAAAAGAATTAGAGAAGGTCGCCAAAGAAGAAAAAGATTTGGAAGATAAACGAAAATTTTTGGATTAAAATAAAGAGAAGCATGATGCTTCTCTTTTTTTTACAGCATGAAATAATTCCGGAATTAACCGAATCTCCTAATAACTATTTGTTTTTTTCGCTTTTTGCAAGACTGGTACTTTTAAAAAGAAAAAAACTATCCGCTCTACTATCACTATTATTGATGAATTTATTATCTTTATCAAAAATTACTATAGTGATGACAATTACACAATTAAAATACGTTTTATCTGTTGCAGAATACAAAAATTTCACGATTGCAGCTGCAAATAGTTTTGTAACACAGCCAACGCTAAGCATGCAGATACAGAAGCTTGAAGATCAATTGGAAGTTAAAATATTTAACAGGTCTAAAAAACCGATTGAACTTACAGAAGTTGGAAAAAAAATTGTAAAACAAGCAAAAGTAATTGTAGACGAAAGCAATCGAATTTTAGACATTGTTCATCTACAAAAAGGTTATATTGGTGGCGAATTTAAGTTGGGAATTATACCGACTATCATGCCTACTTTGCTTCCAATGTTTCTAAATAACTTTACAAAAAAATACCCAAGAGTAAAGTTGATCATTGAAGAATTGACCACTGAGGATATCATGCGAAAATTGACTGACGGACATATAGACGCAGCAATCGCAGCAACTCCTCTGGAAAATGAAGCCATAAAAGAAGAACCTTTATATTACGAGCCGTTTGTTGGATTGGTTCCTCAAAACCACCGTCTTTTCAATAAAAAACAAATTACTTCTGATGAATTGGAAGTAGATGATATTTTACTTCTTGAAGATGGGCATTGTTTTAAAGACAGTGTTATTAATCTCTGCAGTACCCACAAACTCGAAAACAAAAAAAGATTCCGATTAGAAAGCGGTAGTTTTGATACCTTAATTAAGTTATCCAAAGAAGGTTTGGGTATGACATTACTCCCGTATTTGCATACTTTAGATTTAAATGATGTTGACAAAAGTCATCTGCGTGAATTTACCAATCCACCGCCAGCTAGGGAAGTGAGTTTGATCTATCATAAATCACAATTAAAAATGCAAATGATCGCGGCTTTGAAAACAACCATTGATGGAGTCATTAGAGGTGCAATCTCCTTTTCAGATGTAAAAATAATTAGTCCACTTCAACAAAAGAAATAAAATAAAAAACATTCATTGTACAGGTGCTAAAAACAGGGACTAAAAACGGTTTTTAAGGACAATCGATACAATGAATGTTTTCTGCTATATTAAGAATACATTTTCTCTCTTAATTCTTTTATTTTTGGGTCAGCCAAATAATCATCAAAGGTAGTGTGTCGATCAATGATTCCTTTTGGGGTTAATTCAATCACACGATTTGCTACTGTTTGTGCAAACTCATGATCATGTGTAGAGAAAAGTAAAGTTCCTGGAAAATTAATCAGCGAATTGTTTAAAGACTGAATCGATTCTAAATCTAAGTGATTTGTAGGTTCATCTAACAACAAAATATTTGCTCTTTTCATCATCATTCTTGAAAGCATACAACGTACTTTTTCACCTCCAGATAAAACGTTACTTTTCTTCAAGGCTTCTTCTCCAGAAAAGATCATTTTTCCTAGAAAACCACGAATAAAAACTTCTTCTCGTTCTTCTTCAGTTTGTGCATATTGTCGCAGCCAGTCAACAAGGTTCAAGTCTCCATTTTGAAAAAAGGAAGAATTGTCTAGCGGTAAATAAGACTGGGTAGTGGTAACTCCCCAATTATGTGTACCTGCATCTGGCTTTACAATGTTGGTAATAATTTGATAAAAAGCAGTAACAGCTCTTGAATTTTTTGAAATAATAGCGACTTTATCTCCTTTGTTAAGATTGATGTCTACATTGGAAAATAATTTTTCTCCTTCAAACTCTTTAGTAAGTCCTTCTACATTTAAAATTTGATCTCCTGCTTCTCGATCGCTTTTAAAAATAATTGCTGGATACCTTCTACTTGAAGGTCTTATGTCTTCAACATTTAACTTATCGATCATTTTCTTACGAGAAGTTGCTTGTTTTGACTTGGCCATATTGGCAGAAAAACGACGAATAAATTCTTCTAATTCTTTCTTTTTATCTTCTGCTTTTTTGTTTTGTTGGGCTCTTTGTTTTGCGGCTAACTGACTCGATTCGTACCAGAAAGTGTAATTTCCAGAATAATGATTTATTTTACTAAAATCGATATCTGAAATATGCGTACAAACGGCATCTAAAAAGTGTCTATCATGGGATACTACAATTACGGTATTTTCAAAATTTGCCAAAAAGTTTTCTAACCAAGCGATTGTTTCAAAATCTAAATCATTGGTTGGCTCATCCATAATAAGTACGTCAGGATTCCCAAACAGTGCCTGTGCAATTAACACACGTACTTTTTGTTTTCCATCTAAGTCTTTCATTAAGGTATAATGCAAGTCTTCTTTAATTCCTAGGTTAGACAACATTGCCGCTGCATCTGAATCTGCATTCCAACCATTCATTTCTTCAAAAGTAATTTGAAGCTCCCCTATTTTTTCTGCATTTTCATCCGTATAATCGGCATATAAATCATCAATTTGTTTTTTAATTTTAAACAAATCTTGGTTTCCCATGATAATGGTTTCTAATACTGGAAACTCATCATATGCATAATGGTCTTGAGTTAAAACAGACATTCGTTTTCCTTTTTCTAGATGTACCTGACCAGATGTCGGTTCCATTTTTCCAGAAATAATTTTAAGAAATGTAGATTTACCAGCACCATTTGCTCCAATAATTCCGTAACAATTACCTTGTACAAACTTTGTATTTACTTCATCAAATAATATTCTTTTTCCAAACTGAACTGATAAATTAGATACTGATAACATGCTTTTTACTGTTTTAAAATTTTGTGCAAAAATAGGAAATTGATTTTGTTTTTACATACAGAAATACAGCTGTTTTCCAATCCATTAAAAAATTAACTGCAAAACAAAAAATTGCGTTCCATTTTTTCATCTTTTTTATTAAAATTGCTTTAAAAGTGGGCTTTTTAACAGCTAATTAACAATATATGGTGCTACAGATGTTTAAATTTGCGTGCGCAATATCCTAATAATAATGAAACCCATTATTTCTCTATTTTTAACATGCCTCTTTTTAACCGTTTTTGTTAGTTGTAACAAAACTGTTAGGAACAGTACTACTTATTTTGGAGGTAAAATTATGAATCCAAAGAGCGACCATGTCATTTTGTATGCCATGGACAAGGTAATTGATACTTTTTCAATCAATGCTAAAAATAAATTTGGAGGCACCTTGGATTCTATTCAAGAAGGACTTTATTATTTTGTCCACGGAAATGAAAATCAATTTTTATACATTGAACCAAAAGACAGTATAATGCTGAGCTTAAATACTTGGAACTTTGATGAATCGTTGGTTTTTTCTGGGATTGGTGCTGAGAGAAACAATGTTTTAATTGATTGTTTTTTACAATTTGAAAAAGATGAAAAAACATTTTATGAATACAATTCATTAAAACCAACATCTTTTAAGACCAAGGTAGACTCTATTATTTCACTCAGAGAAGACACACACGAAGCCTACGCGAAAAGACATCCTACGGAAACTCAAAAATTTAAGGAAGTATTAAAAATAGCACTTACCTACCCTGTTTATGCAAGAATAGAAAGTTATCCCGTCTCGCATGCAAAAAAGAAGAAATTGGAGCGTTTTCCTCCCCTTCCTTCATCATTTTATGAATATCGAAAAGACGTCGACATTAACATAGATGCTTTAATGTATTACAAGCCTTACAGTAAATACATTACTAATTATTTATACAATGTAACCTATGCGGAGCGCCACGCACCGATGCAAAATAATTTTACTTCTAATTTTACGGTAGATTTATTAAATACAATAGATGCAAAGGTGAGTTCTAAAATATTTAAAAATGCCTTTTTAAAGCAAACCGTAATCAGTCATTTTTATAAAAAATCCACCTGCGATATTGACAACAAAGAATTTGATGTCTATTTTGCATTGAGTTCGAATGAAAAAGATAAAAACTTAGTAAGGAAGCTACTGAAAGACAGTCAGATGATTCATAAGAATCATGAAATGGAAAACTTTGATGTCCGTGATTTCACCAATGCTAACTATGCCATTCGAGATGTAATTAAGGATAAAAACACCCTCTTGTTTTTTTGGAGTGCTCAATACGTATCAAAACCGTATGTTAGAGCACGCATCAATTATTTATCCAACAAGTATCCAAATATTCAATTTTTGACTCTTAAAATCGATGGAGATAGCACCGATCAAATCAAAAAATTAGATATTAAAAAACAATTCTTTATTGACCGCAATAGCGGCGCAAATTCTTTTTTAACAAGCAAAATGACCCGTTCTATGCTGATTAATAAAAAAGGCATCTTAACAAATGGATTCGCATCCATAACTTCTAGAAATATCTACACACAATTAGACCGTTTGAACGATAATTAATTTATAGCTTTTACCAAGCCTATCTTGTTTATTTAACATACCTTTGCGCGATTTTAAATTTGGGGTGAAACCCTAAAAAAATCAAGTCGAATTATAAATACGGTTTGCAGGTGGGCGTCTGTGAATCAACAAAAAACACAGTATGTCAACATTTTTAGAATTGGGATTGAAAGATCCTATCAACAAAGCATTAACAGATTTAGGCTATGAAAAGCCAACTGTTATTCAAGAAAAAGCAATTCCGCAAATTATTTCTTCTACCGACGATTTAAAAGCATTTGCACAAACAGGTACCGGTAAAACTGCTGCCTTTAGTTTGCCATTATTAGAACTTTTAGATGAAAAGAATGGCAATGTACAAGCAATCATACTTTCTCCTACTAGAGAACTTGCTGTACAAATTGGAAACAACATTAAAGACTTTTGTAAATACTTACCCGATGTTAAGGTAACTACTGTTTATGGTGGTTCTAGCATGGAAGATCAAATTAGATCTTTAAAAAGAGGTTCTCAAATTGTTGTTGGAACTCCTGGTAGAACAGTCGATTTAATTAAAAGAAGGGCTTTAAAATTAGGAAACGTTCAATGGTTAGTCTTAGATGAAGCTGATGAAATGTTAAACATGGGTTTTAAAGACGAATTAGATAGGGTCTTAGAAGCAACTCCAGAAACAAAACAAACCTTATTATTTTCTGCAACCTTTCCAAGAGAAGTGGAAGCAATTGCAAGAAACTACATGACCAAACCCGTAGAAATTACTTCTGGGGAAAAGAATTCTGGTTCAGAAAATGTAAGTCACGAATATTACTCAGTTACAGAAAGAACTCGTTACCCTGCTTTAAAAAGAATTGCGGATTTAAATCCTGATATTTATGCAATTATCTTTTGTAGAACTCGTAGAGAAACCCAAGAAGTTGCAGACAATCTAATTAGAGACGGTTATAGTGCCGATTCTTTGCATGGAGATTTATCGCAAGGACAGCGTGATTCTGTAATGGGGAAATTCAGAAAGAAAACCATTAAGATATTAGTAGCGACAGATGTTGCTGCTCGTGGATTGGATGTAACTGAATTGACACACGTATTGAACCACAAGTTACCAGACCAGATTGAGAACTATACCCACAGAAGTGGTAGAACAGGAAGAGCTGGAAACAAAGGAATTTCTATTGTTTTAGTCAATGGAAAAGAGAAAGGGAAATTACGTCAGATTGAAAGAATCATTAAAAAGAAATTTATTGAAGGAAAAGTTCCTACTGGTAAAGAAATTATTAAAAACCAGTTAATCAATTTAATTGACAAGGTTCAAAATACGGAGGTGAATGAATCTGAAATGGAGGAATTCTTACCAAGTATTTACGAGAAATTAGAAGCATTAGATCGTGAAGAATTGATTAAGAAATTTGTTTCTTTAGAATTCAATACCATGTTAAAGTATTATGAAAACTCGAAAGATTTAAATAATTTATCGTCTAAGGACAATTCTAGAGCAAGATCTAGAGATGAAAACATGACGCGTTTCTTTATCAATATTGGAAGAAAAGACAGCTTGAATCCTGGGAAATTAATTGGTTTAATTAACGAGCAGAATATTGGCGACAAAGTAGAAATCGGTGCGATTGATATTTTAGATACTTTTTCTTTCTTTGAAATTGATAAAAACTATGAAGACGCAACCTTATCTGCATTCTTAGACAACCAACCCGACTTTGATGGTCGTTCGGTAAATGTTGAAATCACCAAAAAAGAACGTGGCGGTGGCGGCGGTCGAAGAGGTGGTGGAGATCGTAAGTCTTTCGGAAATAAAAGAGAAGGTGATTTTGGTCGTAAAAGAAGCTCAGAGGGTGGTTCTTCAAGAAGAAGAAGCAGCGATTCTAGCAGAAGATCAGACAGACCAGACAGATCTAGTAGAAGCTCTAGCGATAGAGGTCCAGGCGGATTCGGAAGAAGACGTAAAGACTAATTCATACAAAATAAAGTATTCAAAAACGCACTTGTAATCAAGTGCGTTTTTTTTTGCGCTTTACTTTCAATAAATGCCTTAAAAAAAGTACATTCGCTTACTCCTATTTTTAGAACTTTAAATGTCGCAGCTTCTTAAAAAAAATCATGTTGAAATTCAGATGGATTTGCCTTCTGAAAACTATTGCTTTTCAAGGTTTGACTGGACTGGAAAAATAACGGCTCTTCAATATAAGGGGCTCTTTATCACGGGAAGCGAAAACCACCAAGGAGATCCAGAAAATATTCTTGGCAAAGGGTTTTACAACGAATTTGGAATTGAGACTCCTTTAGGTTTTACCGAAACGCCCATTGGAGGTTGGTTTCACAAAATTGGTGTGGGGCTTTTAAAAAAAGAGGACGCAATTTACCAGCCGGGAAAAAAATACCAAATACAACCGGCCACATTTAAAGTAACCCAAGCAGCCCATCGGATTTTTATTCGCTGTACATCGGAGTCCATGAATGGCTATTCGTATGTATTGGAAAAGAATATTGTGTTGCTTGAAAACGGTTTTAGAATCGATTATAAATTGCAGAATACTGGGACCAAAAAGATAATAACGGATGAATATGTGCACAATTTCATGGCGATTGACAAGGATCCTATTGGCAACAACTATTGTTTGCAATTCCCTTTTCAGTTAAAACCCGCACAATTTATAGAAACGGTGAACCCAGAAAACAAAGTACTTTTGGGAGCAACCAAAATTACTTTTAAAGAGACCATTAACGAAACCTTCTTTTTTAGCAACCTTTCTGGTGCTAAAACTGCTACTGCACAATGGGAACTTGAAAATCGTAAAACCAAGCTTAAAATTCGTGAAACTGGTAATTTCGAAACCAACAAAGTAAACCTATGGGGCACAAAACAGGTCATTAGTCCTGAATTGTTTTTTACCATCGACTTAGCAACGAACACTTCGGTTGCCTGGTCACGGAAGTTTGAGATTTTGGAAACAAAATAATACGTATTAGAACTTCTTCACTCCTTCTCCTCGCTTTTTTTTGAAAAAAAGAGGACATTTTCATCAAAAAAGGACCTCAAATTTGACAAAAAACGGTCCTTTTTTGGGGCCTAATTTCCCACTTATTCCGATATCTGGTCACTTATTCCCAAATACGCCCACTTGTTTATTGACTTCCATTTTTCATAAATAGATACATATATTTATCTTCTGCTATAGTTTGGTGCTTCTTTGGTAATGGCAACATCATGCGGATGACTTTCATTAATACCGCTGGCAGTAATTCTTACGAACTTACCAGTGTCTTTTAAAGTAGCAATGTCTTTCGCACCACAGTAGCCCATTCCTGCACGTAACCCACCAATAAACTGGTGAATGCTTTCGTCCAAATTTCCTTTGTAAGGAACCCTTCCTACAATACCTTCAGGAACTAATTTTTTAATATCTGCTTCAACATCTTGGAAATAGCGGTCCTTAGAGCCTTGTTTCATGGCTTCAACAGAACCCATTCCACGGTAAGATTTAAATTTTCTTCCTTCATAAATAATGGTTTCTCCAGGAGATTCTTTGGTTCCCGCTAAAAGAGATCCCAACATTACAGAATCTGCACCTGCAGCAATGGCTTTCGGAATATCCCCTGTATAACGAATTCCTCCATCAGCAATGACTGGAACACCAGTTCCTTTAATGGCATCAGCCACTTCTAAAACGGCAGAAAACTGTGGAAAACCAACTCCAGCAACAACTCTGGTAGTACAAATAGAACCCGGTCCAATACCAACTTTAACAGCATCGGCACCTGCTTCTACTAAATATTTTGCAGCTTCGGCAGTAGCGATATTTCCAACCACCACGTCCAAATTTGGAAACTTTGCTTTTACTTCTTTTAGCACCATGACCACGCCTTTGGTATGTCCATGAGCAGTATCTATAATCACCGCATCAACGCCTGCGTTCACCAAAGCTTCAGCTCTTTCAACCGCATCGGAAGTAACCCCCAAGGCAGCAGCCACTCTTAAACGGCCAAATGAATCTTTGTTTGCAATTGGTTTTTGAGTCACTTTAGTAATGTCTCTAAATGTAATGAGTCCTTTTAAGATATACTGATCGTCTACGATCAATAGTTTTTCAATTTTATTTTTTTGAAGAATTTTCTCCGCATCTTTTAAAGAAGTACCTACAGAAGCAGTAATCAAGTTTTCAGTAGTCATTACTTCAACAATCGGTCTTTGATTGTCGTGTTCGAAACGCAAATCTCTATTGGTTACAATTCCTTTTAAAATCCCACTGTCATCAACAATCGGAATTCCACCAATACTGTGTTCCTTCATATGGGCTTTTGCATCTAAAACAAAGGCCGTTAAAGGCAAGGTAACTGGATCTAAAATCATGCCCGATTCTGCACGCTTTACACGTCTTACTTCTTGTGCTTGTTGCGCAATGGTCATGTTTTTATGCAAAACACCAATCCCTCCTTCTCTAGCAATCGCAATTGCCATCGCAGATTCGGTAACCGTATCCATTGCTGCGGAAATAATGGGAACATTAATGGTAATGTTTCTCGTAAATTTTGTTTGAATAATTACTTCTCTGGGAAGTACATCTGAAAAGGCAGGTACTAGTAAAACGTCGTCATATGTGAGTCCCTCTCCTACTATTTTATTGTTGTGTGCTGTCATGTTGCAATTAAAGTCTAATTGCAAGCAAATTTACAACTATTTATTGAGTTTTTACCATTAATTAAAAGTTAGGTTTCAATAGGCCTTTTTTAGATGAATCCCACAAGGCATATTATTGCTTTTAAACCAGCCTACACAACCACAATAAAAATATTTCTAGCGTAACTCTTTGACAATCAATATTTTTAAAATATTATCTTTATTTATTCTAAATAAGGTTTGAAAAACTCATTATGTGTTGTATCTTTGCACTCAAAAAAAAGGCTATTTATAATTAATCTAAATAAAATGAGACTATACTTTTCGCTCTTAACCATCTTATTTACAGGGATATTAACAGGGCAAACAAAAGAAGAAAAAAAAGAAGTTGGGCAACTAGATACCATTCAAAAATTAGACGAAATCATTATTTCTACCAATCAAATTTTTGGAAATAAATATGTAGCGAAGCACAGAACAGGCTCCGCATATTATCTATCACCAAAAGAATTACAAAAATTCAGTTTTACGGATATCAACAAAGCATTGAGAACCGTTCCAGGGGTTTCTTTGTATGAAGAAGATGGTTTTGGATTGCGACCAAACATTAGTTTAAGGGGAACTTCTCCAGAAAGAAGCTCAAAAATCACATTAATGGAAGATGGGGTTTTAATAGCTCCGGCTCCCTATAGTGCCTCTTCTGCCTACTACTTCCCTACCATTGCAAGAATGGAAGCAGTAGAAGTCTTAAAAGGAAGTAGTCAAGTACAATATGGTCCTTTTACCACTGGTGGTGCCATTAATATGATTTCATCTCAAATTCCTACAGATTTTACAGGAAGTGTTCGAGCTTCTTATGGAAGTTTCAATTCGAATCAGTTACATGCGAAAGTTGGAGGCAATCATAAAAATATAGGGTACTTCATTGAATATCTAAATTACGGATCGGACGGTTTTAAAACCTTAGAAAGCGGAAAAAATACAGGTTTTAATAAAAACGATGTTGTTGCCAAACTACGTGTACAATTATTTCCAAATCAAGCTGTGAAGCAAACATTGGATTTCAAATTTCAATATGCCGATGAAATGGGAAATGAAACCTATTTAGGGCTTACAGAAGCAGATTTTAAAACGAATCCGTTTTCAAGATACGCAGCCTCTAATAATGATAAGATGACGACAGATCATACTCAATACATGCTAACGCATCATTTGGGTTTCTCTAAAAACCTTACGTTGACCACCACATTCTATCGAAATAATTTTGCGCGAAACTGGTACAAGTTAAACGACATTACTTTTGAAGATGACAAGCAAAAAATTTCAAAAATATTAGAAGATCCTACGGGCTATTCAAATCATTTTAACATCGTAAACGGGACCGCCAATTCAGCGGCAGATGCCATTGGGGTGAAAGCCAATAACCGAGCATATTATGCACAAGGAATCCAGACAAAGCTAGATTATCATTGGTACACAGGAAATGCATTTCATGATCTAGAGATGGGTTTCAGATATCATTATGATGAGGAAGATCGTTTTCAATGGGTCGATAAATACAGCATCTCAAATACTGGTGTTTTAACCGAAACTACAGCAGGAATTCCCGGAACCGATGCCAACAGAATTAGCAGTGCAAAAGCATTTGCATCCTACATTACCTATAAATTAAAATATCAGAATTGGACGTTTACACCAGGAGTTCGGTATGAAGATATTCTATTAGAAAGAAAAGATTTTGGCAAAAGTGACATTACTCGCTCTGGTAGTGACTTAAATGAGCGTGAAAACAACGTGGCAATTTTCATTCCTGGAATGGGAGCCAACTATAAGTTTAATAATGATTTTTCACTATTCGGAGGAATTCATAAAGGGTTTTCGCCTCCAGGAAACAAAGAAGATGAAAAAGCAGAAGAAAGTATCAATTACGAATTGGGAACTCGCTTCAATCTCGGGAAATTAAAAGGAGAATTTGTTGGTTTTTACAATGATTATTCCAACCTATTAGGAAGTGATATCGCTGCTACCGGTGGAACTGGTTCGCTAGACCAATTCAACGCAGGAGCAGTAAAAGTAAACGGAATAGAACTCTTGTTAAACTACAATATAACCTCAAAAAATGCACGTTTTTCCTTCCCATTTTCTTTTGGGTACACTTTTACAAACACCGAATTTTTAAACAGTTTTGGAAGTGCTGATAGTTTGTGGGGAACCGTAATGGTTGGTGATGAATTGCCTTACATTCCAAAACATCAATTGAACGCTGCTTTGTCTTTAGAACATGCAAAATTTGAAGTCAACTTAAATGCACGTTACAATGGTGCGTTTAGAACTTTGGCCGGTTCAGGAAACATTCCAACCAACGAAAAAGTAGCCTCCAACTTCATCATAGACATGTCAAGTAAATACAGGGTAACTCCCCAATTTCAACTGACGGCAAACATAACAAACTTACTTAATAATACCTATGCGGTTTCTAGAGTTCCTGCTGGCTTACGCCCAGGACATCCTTTTGGAATTTACGGCGGATTTCAATACCAATTCTAGAAATTAGAAATAGATCATAAAAAAGAAAAAAGTTAAAAAAGTGTCCTATTTATGGGCACTTTTTTTGGTTTCTAAAGTTAAATAGGCAACCACTGCTTTTCGAATATCAGCCCCTAGTTCTGATGGTTTTGGATGATATACCGAAAGTACATCGTTGTTTTTTTCTGATAAAAAAGGAATATCAAAACCTTTTAAAAGATACTCAGAAAAGGCAACATTATAGGTTGTATTGGAAGCTAGTAACTTGTTTTTTATGTACCACTCCGCTCCTATTTTTTCAGCATTAAAACGCTGTAAATAAGCACCAGTTCCGCCAGCCAAAACACCATAATCCAAAACACGTTTCAGCAAACTTCCTTTTATATTTACTTTTAAAATCGGGCCACCATATGGCAATACTCTAAAAATATCTACAGCAGTAATGGCCCCTTCTAAGGCATCATCAATTCGAATAGACCCGCCATTTACAAGGGCACAATCAACCCGGTCATCAAAAGCAAAAGACATTGATTGGGTAATGATTTCCCCCAAATTGGTTTGTACGCTTCGAATGGGAGTATCTCTTCCGTCTAAAGGGGTTTTAGCCGTATAAATGATGGCCGTTGGGTTTGAAACAATTGCTTTGATTTTTGTTTTCAATACTTGCTGCCATTGCGCAACTATCGCCCCTACTTTTTCATCCGTTTTTATTGAAGAGTTGATTTCTTTTAATTCTGAAATGAGGGTTACTATTTTTGTTTTTTTATCATAAGAAACTCGATGTATATAAACAGTTTTAGCATTTGCATCTGCTTTTGTTATGACGGTATTTCCTAAAGAAACAGATCGACTGGTATGTTCATGACCGCCCATAATTAAAGGAACTTCTGGAAGTAGCTTTGCAATTCTTTTGTCTTGTGCAATTTTAACGTGTGTGAGCCCAAAAACAATATCAACACGGTCTTTGAGATCGTCATATGCAGCCCTTGCTTGCGCATACATATCTTCATATACCACATATTCTTTTGGATTTGAAGGAATGCAAACACTGATAAAACCGATCTTTATTTTGGTGCCATCTGCATCTGAGAATTCTTTCATAAAAGAAGGAGATAGTGGAACTTTTTTACCTTTTATTTCCTTGTGAAAAAAATCAGATCCCGTTGCTGTTTTCTCTTTTACATTCGCAGAAATCCAAGGGAAATTGCTTTCATTCAAGCGTTTTTGCAAATCTTTTTGAGGCACATCAAACTCATGATTCCCAAAGGCAACCAAATCGAAATTCATGGCATTCATTACGGAAACCATTTGTTTTCCACGAACGCGTTCACCTTCAACTTTTAGGGTTCCTATTAGAGACGGATTTAAAAAATCACCAGCCATCATAAGCAACGTGTTTTTGTTTTCTTTTAATAAATCTTGATGCACGGTCTCTACACGTGCCAGGCCTCCAAACTCACCGCCTTGGATGGGTGCTATTTCATAGACATCATTCAATTGTAAAAAGGTAAAGTCTATTTTCTGATCGTCTTTGGTGCAAGAAGCTAATAAAAGCAGTGATAGCAAAAAAACGCCGATTTTAATGAATTTCATTTTATTATTTTTTTTAAGTTTTAACTGCTTTTTTGTCTTCTGATTTATCAATATTACAAGACTTCAAAAACTTCCAAAGCTTTATTAAAAGCGCTTTCAAAACTCATAGGTTTCAAGTTTGTATTTGCTTTTTGAGCCGTAAAATAAGAGAGTAATTTTTCTGTAGGCATGTTGCCAGTCAATTCATCTTTTGCCATTGGACAGCCTCCAAATCCTTTAATTGCACCGTCAAATCGGTTACAGCCCGCTTTATAGGCTGCATCTACTTTTTCGTACCATTTGTCTGGTGTAGTATGCAAATGAGCCCCAAATTCAATTGTTGGATAAGCAGGAATTAAATTTGAAAAAAGGTGATGAATTACCTCGGGTGTTGAACTCCCAACAGTATCGGATAGGGATAAAATTTTGACTCCCATTTGAGACATTTTCTCTGTCCATTCCGCTACAATTTCTACATTCCATGGATCTCCATACGGATTTCCAAAACCCATTGACAAATAAGCGACTACTTCTTTGTTTGTTTTGGACGCAATGTTTAAAATTCCGTCTAAAGTTGCAATCGATTCGGCAATCGTTTTGTGTGTATTTCGCATTTGAAAATTTTCTGAAATAGAAAATGGATAGCCTAAATAATCAATTTCTTCAAATTGTGAAGCATCGTTGGCACCTCTGATATTGGCGATTATTGCCAATAACTTACTGGTTGTTTTGGACAAATCTAATTTTGATAAAACTTCAGCAGTATCTCGCATTTGCGGAATCGCTTTTGGAGAAACAAAGCTTCCAAAATCAATGGTATCAAACCCTACTTTTAAAAGCGAATTGAGATACAATGTCTTTTTATCGGAAGGGATAAAATGAGACTTTATGCCTTGCATGGCATCTCTTGGGCATTCTATGATTTTGACTTTATTCATCTGTCTCAAAGATAGACAAACAATTGAATATCAAAAAGAATATACGAATGGAAAATTAAAGGATAATGAAGATGGAAATGACCACAAAAACAACAATTTGCCCCCATTTTAAATACCATCCGATGTTTTTCCTTTTGGATATAGCATCTGAAATCTGACCCCCTAAGAGTGCTATTGCTCCAAAAATAAGGAATGAAACAAATATAAAAAGCATCCCTAAAACATAAAACTGAACGAGATGAGATAACTGTTCTGAAAATAGAAATTGAGGAAAAAATGCTAGGAAAAATAAGGTTACTTTCGGATTCAATACATTCATTAGAAATCCTTTCTTAAACAATTCTACCGTTGTTTTTTGAAGTACGTGTTCCGTAGAAAAGGTGATTTTTGCATCGCTTTTATATACCTGATATGCCAAGTATAATAGATAGCTTGCTCCAAATATTTTAATCCCCATGAAAAAGAATGGTTGCTGTTCTATAAGAGTAGAAAAGCCAAATGCAACAAATGTTGTATGAACAAGGCAGCCTGTCATTAAGCCTAAGACGGTTGCTATCCCGTATTTTCTACCGTTTACAATACTTTGAGTAAGAACAAAAATATTATCAGGTCCTGGAGAAATTGCCAAGATTGCGGTAGCAAATATAAAAGCGCTTAGGGTTTCTAACATTTTATTAAAAAGTGAAAATTGACAGTTTAAGCATTCCATTATTTTAATAATAGAAGATAGAATTTCTTATAAATTTGCCAAGATTTCCTTATTTATTTTTTTAATCAAACTGGGGCCTTCATATATGAATCCAGTATAAATTTGAACCAAATCGGCACCAGCATTTATTTTTTCGAGGGCATCTTCTGCTGAATGAATACCGCCTACTCCTATTATTGGAAAGGATTTGTTTGATTTGTCGGACAAATACTGAATTACTTTCGTGCTTTGGTTTTTAATCGGTTGTCCACTGACTCCTCCATTTCCTATAATTTCTAACTGTTCTTTAGAGGCCTTTAAATTGTCCCTTGTGGTAGAAGTATTGGATGCGATGACACCATCAATTTTTGTTTCTGCAACCAATTCGATAATTTCATCCAATTGTTGGTTGTTTAAATCGGGTGCGATTTTTAATAAGATCGGTTTCTGTATTGCTTGTGCATTGTTTAGTTTCTGACATTCTGTAATCAGCGACACTAAATACGTTTTATCGTTGAGTTTTGCATGACTCCCAACGTTTGGACAACTCACATTCAGTACAAAATAATCTACATAAGGATGCAAACCTTCAAAACAAATTTTATAATCTTGGGTATAGTTTTCAGGAAATGTTTGCGTATTTTTCCCAATATTACCCCCAATAATTAATTTCCCTCTATTCTTTTTTAATTGATGAATAGCGGTTTCTAAGCCTTCATTGTTGAAGCCCATTCGGTTGATAATTCCCTGATCGTCTTTTAATCGAAACAATCGTTTTTTAGGGTTCCCGGCTTGTCCTTTTGGAGTAACCGTTCCAATTTCTATAAATCCGAAACCGAAGTTTGCCAACTCATTATATAGCACCGCATTTTTATCAAAACCAGCCGCCAAACCTACAGGATTCTTAAACTTGATTCCGAATAAAGTACGTTCTAATTTTTTATCGTTTACTTGATAGAGTGCTCTGAAAATTGCTGGCACTAAAGGAATTTTACAAAAGATTCTAATGAGTGAAAATGTAAAATAATGTACCTTTTCTGGATCGAATAAAAATAAAACAGGTCTTAGTAGAAGTTTGTACATATATATTTTGAGTCTGTATTATAAATTCGGTTGATTTCGAAAATATAAAAAAAACTCCATGGTTTGTGGAGCTTTTAAATTATCTTAAAACAGCTTCTAAATTCTTTTCGAATGTTTGCTGTAATTTTTGCATTATTTTATCAATTTGCTTGTCTTCCAAGGTCTTTGTTTTGTCTTGTAATAAGAAACTAACAGCATACGATTTTTTTCCTTCTGGTAATTTATCTCCTTCATAGACATCGAACAAATCGACTTCTTTTAACAAATTTTTCTCAGACTGAAAGGCCAAATTATAAATCTCTTTGAATTCGATTTTGGTATCTAATAAGAGCGCTAAATCTCTTTTAACAGCTGGAAATTTTGTTAAATCTGAAACTTTCACATTTTTATTTCCTGTTATTTTAAGAATCGTATCCCAATTAAAATCAGCAAACAATACTTCTTGTTTGATTCCAAATTCTTTTAATAAGCTTGATTTTATAACACCAAACTCCACCAGTTTCATTTTTCCTAAACCTAGGGTGATTCCTTCTGAAAACACATCCTGTTTGCTTGGTGTTGTTTTTAAAGTATCGATTCCTAATCGAGCTAAAACAGCTGTAATCACTCCTTTTGCATAGAAAAAATCTGATGTTTTAGAAGGTAAACTCCAACTCTCTTTTGCTCTTTCACCAGTAATAAACAAGGTTAAATGCTTGTCTTCTTGGTAGGCATCATTGTATTTATGATAGGTTTTACCAAACTCATAAAACTTTAAAGAATTGTTTTTTCGATTGATATTGTAGGCAACAGATTCTAATCCACTAAACAACAATGATTGGCGCATTACTTTCAAATCGTTACTCAACGGGTTCAGCATTGCTACGCTGGCGGCTTCATTGATATTCTCTGAGTAGGTAGTATATACCGGTTTTGTTAGCGAATTTGCCATCGTTTCATTAAATCCTAATGAAGACAATTGATTGGCAACCACATTTTCAATCTTCGTTTCTTTGTTTGAATCGAAAGAAATGGAAGTATTTAATTTGTGCGAAAACTCAATATTATTGTAGCCATAAACTCTTAATATTTCTTCTATAATATCGGCCTCACGATGCACATCGGTTCTGTAAGAAGGAATCGTTAATCCTAAACCACCTTCTGTTTCACTATTGATTTTAATTTCTAAGGAAGCTAAAATATTTTTAATCGTTTCCTTTGGAATTTCTTGCCCAATTAAACGGTAAGCATTTTCGTAGGATAAGAATACTTGAAAATCTTCGATTTTATCTGGGAAAAAATCGGAAATATCGGATCCCATTTTACCATCTGCATATTCTTCAATTAACAAAGCGGCTCTTTTCAGCGCGTATTTTGTCATGTTTATATCAATTCCACGTTCAAAACGAAATGAAGCATCTGTATTTAATGCATGTCTTTTTGCTGTCTTTCGAACAGAAACTGGATTAAAATAGGCACTTTCTAAGAAAATGGAAGTGGTAGATTCTGAAACTCCAGACTTCAACCCTCCAAAAACTCCTGCAATACAAAGCGGGTTAGAATCTGCATCACAGATCATAATATCTTCTGATGACAAGGCTCTTTCTACACCATCGAGTGTGGTAAATGGTGTGTCTTGTGCTAATGTTTTTACAAGAATTTTATTTCCTTTTATTTTTTGAGCATCAAAAGCATGCAAAGGTTGTCCGAGTTCGTGAAGTACATAATTTGTAATGTCTACAATATTATTTTTTGGTGTAATCCCAATCGATTTTAATCTGTTTTGAATCCATTCTGGAGATGCTTTTACTGTAACATCTGTAATGGTAATTCCACAGTATCTTGGAGCTTGCTCTCTATCTTCTACCTCAACATCAATTCGCAAGGTTCTTTCATCTACATGAAAATCACTCACAGAAGGGGATATCAATTCCAAGTTAATGTCTTGCTGCATGAGGCCCGCTTTTAAATCTCTGGCAACACCAAAGTGGCTCATTGCATCTGATCTGTTGGGGGTTAATCCAATTTCAAAAACCGAATCAACTTCAATATTAAAAACACTTGCTGCAGGTGTTCCTGCTTTTATCTCTGCATCTAAAACAAGAATCCCGTCATGTCCTGTACCTAGACCTAATTCGTCTTCGGCACAAATCATCCCATGACTTTCCTCACCTCTAATTTTGCCTTTTTTTATTTTAAAACCTTCGCCTTTGTCATCATACAATAAAGTTCCAATAGTAGCTACGGGTACTTTTTGTCCAGCAGCAACATTGGGAGCACCACATACAATCTGCACTGGATTTCCATCTCCAAGATCTACCGTTGTGACTTTTAATCGGTCTGCATTAGGGTGTTGAATGCAGGTTAAAACTTCTCCAACAACAATTCCCTTCAAGCTTCCCTTGATAGCTTCTTTCGTTTCAATCCCTTCGACTTCCAATCCTAAATCGGTTAACAATTCTCCAGTTTTGGTGGCATCCCAATCTGTTTGTAAAAATTGTTTGATCCAATTGTATGATATTTTCATAATTTATCTGCTATTTACTCCTGCAAATTTACTGAAATTCTACTTTTTATAGAAGGTTTTTCTTTTTTAAAATACAGCTACTTATTCACAAGAAGTAAACAGCTTAATTTTGTTTTTCATGTATTGAATTCATCGCATAAAAAACCTCACAGAAATCCTGTGAGGTGTTTTTTGGAACCAATTCCAAAAGGTATTTATACGCTGTTTTTATTAAGAATCTAATTTATTTTCCAAGGCTAAAAAGAAGGTATACTCTTTGGCAGTATCTTTTAAAGCATCGAAACGACCTGAAGCACCTCCATGACCGACTTCCATATTGGTATCTAAAAACAACATGTTCGTATCGGTTTTTAATTCACGAAGTTTGGCAACCCACTTTGCAGGCTCCCAATATTGCACTTGTGAATCGAAGTATCCGGTAGTAATCAACATATTTGGATAGGCTTTCGCTGAAACCTGATCGTAGGGTGAATAGGATTTTATATACTCGTAGTATTCTTTATCATTCGGATTTCCCCATTCGTCATATTCTCCTGTTGTAAGAGGAATACTTTCGTCTAACATGGTAGAAATGACATCTACAAAAGGAACAGCTGCAATAATACCGTTGTACAGTTCTGGGTTCATATTTACAACTGCTCCCATTAACAACCCTCCTGCTGATCCTCCCATAGCATACAAATGTGCTGCAGAGGTATAGTTATTTTCAATTAGATATTTAGAACAGTCTATAAAGTCTGTAAAGGTATTTTTCTTAGAAAGCATTTTACCATCTTCATACCATGCTCTTCCAAGATATTGACCTCCTCTAATGTGCGTTAACGCGAAAACAAATCCACGATCTAACAAACTCAGTCTTGTCGTAGAAAAACCATCTGAAATTGTATATCCATATGACCCATAGGCATATTGCATTAACGGAGTGTCTTTATTTAGCACGGTATCTTTGTGATATACTAATGATATTGCAACTTTTTTCCCATCCCTAGCTGTTGCCCAAACGCGTTTACTGATGTAGTTTTCTTTTTGAAACTTCCCTCCTAAAACTGCTTGTTCTTTTTGAATTTCTTTTGTTTTATTTGTCAAATTGAAATCAATTACAGAAGCTGGTGTTGTCATCGAATTATAAGAATACCGAATAATATCAGTATCGAACTCCGGGTTTTCATACACTCCTACGGAATAGGTTTCCTCAGAAAAAGGCAAATAATAATCTTCTTTTTCGTCCCAACGTTTAATTCTGATTTTGTTCAAACCATTATTTCGTTCTTCTAAAATTAAATATTCTTTAAAAATTGAAAAATCTTCTAGTAAAGTATCGGCTCTGTGTGGAATTACATCCACCCAATGTTCTTTTTCTGTTTGATCCACCGAGGTTTTCATCAACTTAAAGTTGATTGCATCGTCTTTGTTAGTCAATAGATAAAAATCATTTTTATAATGTGAAACGCTGTATTCGAGATTTCTTTCTCGTGCTTGCAACATTTTAAAGGTTCCAGTAGGATTGTCTGCCTCCAAAAACTGAGCTTCTGAAGATAGGGTGCTATACGAACCGATAATGATGTATTTATTTGACTTCGTTTTTGAAACATAGGTTCCAAAGGTATCTTCTTTTTCATGATATACCTCAATATCTTCTGAGGCGGGTGTTCCTAAAACATGCCTAAAAATCTTTTCACTTCGAAGTGTTATAGGATCTTTTTTTGTGTAAAAAAGAGTACGATTGTCATTTGCCCAAACAGAACCTCCGGTTGTATTTTCGATAACATCTTTATAAATTTCGCCCGTTTCTAAGTTCTTTATTCTCAAGGTATACTGTCTTCTACTCACAGTATCTGTTGCGAAAACAGCAAATTTATTGTTTTCAGAAATATTCAAACCTCCCAATTGATAATAGTCAAAACCTTTTGCCATTTCATTTACATCAAACAAAATTTCTTCTTTGGCCGCTAAAGTTTCTTTTTTTCTACTGAATATCGGGTATTGCTTGCCTGTTTCATAACGAGTAATGTAGAAATAACCATTGTCTTTGTAGGGAACAGATGAATCATCTTCTTTTATTCTCCCTTTCATTTCTTGAAACAAGGTTTCTTGAAAATCTTTTGTGTGCGCAGTACAGTCCTCATAATACTCATTTTCAGCATTTAAATAATCGACAACATTTGTTGTTTGTTCATCTTTTTCTGCTGCCAATTTTTGAGCATCCGACAACCGCATCCAAAAATAATCATCAATTCTAACATCACCGTGCTTTTCTAATTTTGTGGGCTTTTTGACTGCTTTTGGAGCTATTATATCTGTAGTTTTCATGGTATCTTTTTAAGAACAATGGCAAAAATAAGACTAAATAACATAGCCATAAGAATTATCTTTCTCCTTTTTTCTAAGAGTAAACCCCGTTAATTTTATTACGTTTGTTAGCAAGCATAAAACAACTATGAGAATGCGCGTTGAAAAGAAATTTCTTAAAGCATTAAGCAGGAGAAAATGGATTGTTAGATACTATCACAATTTTTAGAGCGTTAGGCCAAAGGTAAAACCACACGATGCAATCGTGCGGCAGCGGGGAATATAAAAATTAGTTTTTTATCTACTAAAAATTAATAGATGGGTATGAAAATTGATGTTGTTTTAGTATTTTTACAATATAATTGATATTGTTATGACGCACATAGAAGAAATCAGACATAATATAATAGATAAAATACTTTCTATTAAAAATGCAGAATTATTATCAGCTTACGATAAGATATTAAATTCTAATAACGATACGACTTTATCCTTAACTAAAGAGCAAATAGAAATGCTTAAAATGAGTGATGCTGATATAGAAAATGGAGATTTAATACCACAATCTGAAATTGACAAAATGGATGCTGAATGGCTCAATTAACATTAGTTTGGACTAAGTCAGCTTTAAAACAACGTAACCTTTACTTTTAAGTATTGGAACAAAAGAAATAAGAGTATTGAATATTCTAAACGATTACAAAAGCTAATTAATGAAAGAACAAAACTAATTCTTTCATTTCCTAATATGGGGAGAGAAGTTGGAACAAATAATCATCTTACAATTCCATTAGAGCATTACAATATATTTTATAGAAAAGTAGAAGATAAAATTGTGATTACCGCTTTTTGGGATAACAATCAAAGTCCTAAAAAATTGTTGACAATTTTAAAAGATTAGTAAACGTTCTTTAACATAAAATTTTAGCATCACTACAAAAAATTATGGGTAGTGTCCTAAAATTGCGCTTTTGAAAAGGCATTAATTTGGATGGTAATACTGCTCAATAAAATTGGGGTGAAAACCACGCAATACAGTCCTGCGGAACACAAAAAAAGGAGCGATAGTATCGCTCCTTTTTTTATGTAAATAAATGTATTTCCTATTTCTTAAACTCAGAAATTGTTGTTTTAATAATCGAAATACAAGCGTTTAGTTCTGCTTCTGTCATTACCAAAGGCGGAGCAAAACGAATGATATTTCCATGGGTAGGTTTTGCTAACAATCCGTTGTCTCTCAACTTCATACAAATATCCCAAGCTGTAGAACTTTCTTCAGTATCATTGATTAAAATTGCATTCAATAGCCCTCTACCTCTAACCGATTTTACCAATTCGTTTTCAGTTGCAAATTGTGACAATTCTGCTCTAAAGATTTCACCCAATCGGAACGCATTCTCAGCCAAATCTTCTTCTTTTACCACTTCCAAAGCAGCAATTGCAACTGCAGCAGCAATTGGATTTCCACCATAAGTAGAACCGTGATTTCCTGGTTGAATTACGTTCATAATCGCGTCATCTGCCAATACTGCAGAAACTGGATATGCCCCTCCACTTAACGCTTTTCCAAGAATTAAGATATCTGCTTTTGTTTCTGGAGTCCCTTCACAATTCTTCGTTGGACAGGTACAATTCCCACAAGTAGCCAACAAACGTCCTGTTCGTGCAATCCCTGTTTGTACTTCATCGGCAATGAATAGCACATTGTATTTTTCACACAATGCTTTTGCTGCGGCTAAATACCCATCAGAAGGAACATATACTCCTGCTTCACCTTGAATCGGTTCTACTAGAAAACCGACAATATTCGCATTTGCTTTCAAAGCCTCTTCCAATGCGGTTAGGTTGTCATATTCAATTTTTATAAATCCGTTTGTAAAAGGTCCAAAGTTCTTTCGCGCTACTGGATCATTTGAAAAAGAGATAATGGTGGTTGTTCTTCCATGAAAATTATTTTCACAAACAATAATTTGCGCTTCATTTTCAGAAATCCCTTTTACTTCATAGCCCCATTTTCTACAAATCTTCAAAGCCGTCTCTACCGCTTCTGCCCCTGTATTCATTGGTAGTAATTTGTCGAAGCCAAAAAGTTCCGTTGCAAATTTCTCGTACTTCCCAAGCATGTCATTGTAAAATGCTCTTGAGGTTAAACTCAATGTTTTTGCTTGATTGACCATCGCATCCACAATTTTCGGATGACAATGTCCCTGGTTTACTGCAGAGTAGGCAGATAGAAAATCGTAATACTTTTTTCCTTCTACATCCCAAACATATACCCCCTCACCTTTACTTAATACTACTGGAAGTGGATGATAGTTGTGTGCACCGTACTTGCTTTCTAAATCGATCGCTTTTTGCGACGTAAGTTGTTCTAAAACAGCCATTTTTAAACTTTTAAATGTTTATATTAATATAACCATTCCTGTTCTACCTTTATCCTTTCGAAGTTTCGAAAATTCAGCGTGGGAAAGAAATCATCCCCAAAGTTTTACAAAAGTAGCTAAAATAAATGAACTTTGTTATTCCGATATTAACGAAATGATCGTTCCTAAAGGGTCGGGCTTTTCATTAAATATTTTTTTCATCCTTCAAAAAAACAGTCCACTACAATCTCGAACACAAAAAGGGAGGTAATCAATCGTCTCAATCATTAAAAATAGTTACCTTTTTTGGGTTGATAGATTTTCAAAACGGGTAAAGGCTTTATCAATAAGTTTGCTTAATTTTGCAATCCAATAAATGATACAGAATGCCAAGTAGAGAACGAAATAAGTTTGTAAAAAAGAATCAGGTTTTAGAATTAAAAATCGAAGATTATGCTTTTGGAGGAAAGGGAATTGCAAGGATTCGGAGTGAAGAAGGAGATTTCGTAGTTTTTGTACCCAACACATTGCCCGGTCAATTGGTAAAAGCTCAGATAAGCAAATCGAGTAAAAAATATGCTGAAGCAAAGCTAATTGATGTGTTAGAGTCTTCAGAAGACGAAGTAGAAGTGCCTTTTCAAGACATTCCTGGCGCACCTTATATTCAGTTACCTATTGAATTACAGCACCAATATAAGAAAGAAAGTACTCTTTCCTTGTTCAAAAGAATTGGAAAGGTAGCCAACATTGAAGATTTGTTTGATGAATTTGTAAGCTCTCCCAATGTATTTCACTATAGAAATAAAATGGAATATGGTTTTTCTGCCATTGGATACGATCGCATTACAAAAAGAGATAAAGACGAATTTACCTTGGGTTTTAAAAGACGAGGTGTTTGGTGGATGGGAGACAATTTAGACAAAGATTCTGGCTTGTTTGACAAGCAAATGGAAGACGTACTAAAGAACATCCGTGCCTATTGTATTGACACAGGATTGCCTCCTTGGCATGGTCCAAAAAGAGAAGGTTTCTTTCGATATTTTGTGGTTCGAAAATCTTTTAAAACCGATGAGTTATTGTGTAATTTAGTAACTACTTCTGGTGATTTAGATCAATTTGATTTAGAAAAATTTGCAACTTTCTTAAAAGGGATCTTTGGAGAGCGCTTGGCAGGTTTGTTACATACGATTAATGATGAAACTGGAGATCGAACAATTGCCACTTCTGGAAGTATCAAATTGATATACGGGAAAGATAAAATTGTTGAAGAATTGCTTGGTTTAAACTTTGAAATTAGCATGAAAAGTTTCTTTCAAACAAACCCCAAATGTGCCGAAAAACTATACAGCAAAGTAGTCGAATACGTTTTAGAAGACAAGACCAAAGTTGATAACACGGTAGTAATGGATTTATTTTGTGGAACGGGAACAATTGGTCAAATTGTGGCTTCAAAAAGCGAAAACGCAAAAATAGTTGGAGTAGATATTGTGGCTTCAGCCATTCAAGATGCCGAAAAAAATGCCAAAAGAAACCACATAGAAGGTTTACAATTTTATGCAGCAGACGTTGGAAAGTTTTTATATGCACATCCAGAATATAAAAACAAAATAAAAACAATCATTTTAGATCCTGCAAGAGCAGGAATCGCGCCCAAAACATTGCAAAAAATAATTGCTTTGAATGCAGATCGAATGGTCTATGTATCGTGTAACCCTGCTACACAAGCAAGAGATACCGTATTACTAAGAGAGGCTGGATATGAAATTAAAAAAATTAGTTTGGTTGATCAATTTCCACATACAGCACACATCGAAACAGTAGTGTTGTTTGAAAAATAAGAAGGATTGTCATAATTTAGACGGAATTAACAGTTTTTCCTGAAAATGATGATATTTTAGCAAGACAAAGAAAATGAGAACACATTGAAAATTATAAAGCCAACTAAAATGATAAAACTAACAGAAAAGGAAATAGCAGCTAAATTAACTTCTTTACAAGATTGGGATTATTATGACAATGCATTACATACCGATTTTGAGTTTGACAACTTTAAAGATTGTATGTCTGCCATGAATCGAATTGCGTTTGAGTGTGAAGCATTGAATCATCACCCAGAATGGACCAACGTATACAATACGTTAGACATTAAACTAACCACGCATGATGCAGACGGAGTAACTGAGTTGGACTTTCAATTAGCAACGATAATCAATCAAATTGTAGAAGTAGAAGAATAGCAGCTTAATTTAGTATTTTTGAACACTATTAAGAATTCATTTTAATGAAAAGAAGTATCCTCCTTTTGATCCTTTGTACAGCTATTTTAAGTGGTTGTGAGAAAGACGATTTTTGTACAAAAGATCCAGTAACCCCTAAGTTAGTGCTACGGTTTTATGACGCAAACGACCGAGATCAATTAAAAAAAACGGAACGTTTGTCTATTTGGGCTGCTGGAAAAGATACCATTCCAACCTATAGAAGTGTTGCTTTAGACAGTGTTGCAATTCCATTAAACACTTCGACAATAGAAACTGTTTATCATTTAAAAATAAATGATTTCGACGGAAATTTAGCCAGCAATGAAACCGCTACTTTTACCATCCAATACACACCAGAAGAAGAATTTGTATCAAGATCATGTGGCTTTAGAGTCATATTTAACGATGTTCGTTTTTCGTCAGATACAAGTTGGATTCAAGATTTTACCCCTGCTCCTCTCACAACGATAGACAATCAAACCACAGCACATGTTCAGATATTCCATTAGTTTTATTTTCTTGTTGGTTTGTTCGCTTGGGTATGCTCAAGAGAAAGCAATGGAAGTTCCAGCAATAGAGAAGGGTTCTTTAGTTTATAAAACCGCCTACGGACTAAGATTGGGTGCAGACATTAGCAAACCTATATTAGCTTCATTTAATGGAAATTATACCGGTTTTGAATTGGTAGCCGATTATCGAATAAATAAGAAAATATACGTTGCCGCAGAAATAGGCTTTGAAGAGAAAACTTCAGTAGAAGAATATTCCAATTCAACTTCCAAAGGAAATTATATCCGTGTTGGCTTTAACTACAATGCATATGACAATTGGTTAGACATGAACAACGAAGTTTTTACAGGGGTTCGCTATGGGTTGGGCATATTCGATCAAACCTTAAACAGCTATACTCCCAATGTAAATTCACTCTATTTTCCATCAGAATCCATAAATGCATCCATTACAGACAGCGGATTAACGGCGCATTGGACCGAATTTATTGTGGGGATAAAAGTAGAAACTTTACGGAACTTATTTGTGAGTACAAGTATCTCCTATAAAATAGTACTGGCAGTAAACGATCCAGAAAATTTTAAAACACTTTTTGCTCCGGGTTTCGGTAGAATTTTTGAAAGCGGCACCGGTTTTGGATTTAACTATACGATCTCATACTTAATTCCATTCACGAAAAAATAATTCCATTCCACCTATTTTTTGTAACTTTAAAACATATTTTACTAAATCAGATACCTATGAATAAAATACCCAGCGTAAATTTAGCCGACTTTCTTTCTAATGACCCCATAAGAAAAGAGAAATTCATCAATGAAATTGGTCATGCTTATGAAAACATTGGATTTGTAGCGTTAAAAGGACATTTTTTAGACGAAGCACTGGTTGAAAACCTCTATCAAGAAATTAAAAACTTTTTTGACTTGCCGGTTGCTGTAAAAGAAAAATATGAAATTCCAGGTATTGGAGGTCAAAGAGGTTATGTTTCTTTTGGGAAAGAGTCTGCAAAAGGAAGAAAAGAAGGAGATTTGAAAGAGTTTTGGCATTTTGGTCAATATGTAGACAAAGCTTCAAAATATGCAGAAGAATACCCAGATAACGTAACTGTAGAAGAGCTAGCCCGTTTTAATGAAATAGGCAAACAAACCTACCAAATGTTAGAAAAAACAGCGAAATATGTATTGCGTTCTTTATCCCTACACTTAGGATTGGAAGAAACTTATTTTGACAACTTCATCAAAAATGGAAATAGCATCCTACGACCGATCCATTATCCACCAATAGAAACAGAACCGAAAGGAGCCGAAAGAGCTGCCGCACATGGAGATATTAATCTCATTACTTTATTAATGGGAGCGCAAGGAAAAGGCTTGCAGGTTCAAAACCATGAAGGAGAATGGATTGATGCCGTTGCAGCACCCGATGAATTAATGATTAATGTGGGAGATATGTTGTCAAGACATAGTAATAACAAGTTAAAATCGACCATACATAGAGTGACAAACCCTCCCAAAGAAATGTGGGGAACATCGCGTTATTCTATTCCGTTTTTTTTACATCCAATATCCGCAATGAAATTAGATGTTTTAGAGAATTGTATTGATGAAGCAAATCCAAAAAAATACGAGGACATTACTGCTGGTGATTTTTTAAATCAGCGTTTAAAGGAATTAGGCTTAAAAAAATAGATCACTGTTTTAAAGATCAGTAAAGAGGATACACCAAACTGAATACTGCAACTAAAACTGAATACTACAAATTACAAAAATGGATTTTAAAGAGCAACTTAAAAACTTATTCCCAGAGCATGAGGAATCTCCAGAACCCATAAAAGATGCCTCGACAATCTGGATACAGGAGGATCCTATTATTTGCAAATATGAAAAAAGAAAAGGAAAACCCATTACTATTTTAGAAGGCTATACAGGGGCAACTTCTGATTTCAAGACCTTGGCAAAAGAAATTAAAACAAAACTTAGTGTAGGTGGAAGTTTTAAAGAAGATAAAATTATCATACAAGGAGACTTCAGAGACAAAATCATGGATATGCTAACCAAAAAAGGGTTTAAAGTAAAACGCGTTGGCGGTTAAAAAAGCAATATGGCAATACAACAATCCGAATTAATTTTAAATGAAGATGGTAGTATCTATCATCTGAACTTGAAACCAGAAAATATTGCTAAAGACATTATTTTTGTTGGAGATCAAGATCGAGTTGATAAGATTACCCACTTATTTGATACAATAGAATTTACCACTCAAAAAAGAGAATTCAAAACCACTACCGGAACATACAAAGGAAAAAGAATCTCTGTGATTTCAACAGGAATTGGACCGGACAACATCGACATTGTTTTAAATGAATTGGATGCAATTGTAAATATCAATCTAGCAACAAGAACATTAAAAGAAACATTTACTTCGTTAAACATTGTTCGAATTGGTACTTCAGGATCTTTGCAAAAAGACATTCCCGTAGATTCGTTTTTAATGAGTACGCATGCATTGGATTTAAACGGAATGCTACACGCGTATCAAACAGCATCAATTTTAGACACAGAACTCGCAACTGCCTTTGCAAAACACACCAATTGGAGTTCTCAAAAACCAGCCCCTTTGGTGATTGAAAACAGTCAAATACTCGAAGATAAATTATCCTCAAAAATTATTTATAAAGGGATGACTGCAACTGCTGGAGGCTTTTATGGTCCGCAAGGGAGAGTATTGCGCTTAGCGCTTCAGGATGCTGAATTGAATACTAAAATAGACCAATTTCAACACAACGGAGTACGAGTCACCAACTTAGAAATGGAGACTTCTGCTATTTATGGCTTGTGCAAATTGCTAGGTCACAATGCCTGTTCTATGAATGCAATAATTGCCAACAGAGCCCTTGGAACTTTTAGTAAAGACTACAACAAAGTAGTTGAAGATTTAATAGTGTATACGTTGAATAAATTAGTAGTATAAATGGTTGATTTAACTGTAGCTGGCGTTCCAGAGCATTTTAATTATCCTTGGTATGTCTCATTAAAAAACAAAGAATATATAAAAAATAACATCAACCTGAGATGGAAAGATTTCCCAGGGGGTACAGGTGCCATGTGCAATGCCCTACGAACTGGTGAGGTAGACATTGCGATTGTGTTGACAGAAGGCATCATCAAAGACATTGCTGCTGGAAACCCTTCTAAAATTGTACAAACTTATATAGAATCTCCTTTAATCTGGGGAATTCATGTTTCAGCAACATCGTCCTTTCAAAAAAAGGAAGATTTGGAACACGCTACCATAGCCATTAGTCGATTTGGTTCTGGATCGCATTTAATGGCCATTGTAAATGCACATCAACAGGGTTGGAATATTGAAAAACTACAATTTAAAGTCATTGGGAATTTACAAGGTGGTATTGATGCACTTGTAAATGGCGAGGCAGATTATTTTATGTGGGAACATTTTACAACGAAACCATTTGTTGATAATGGAACTTTTAGAAGAATTGGCAACTGCCCTACTCCATGGCCTTGTTTTGTTCTGGCCGTCAGGGATGAAGTTTTAACAAGGAATTTTAAAGAGATTCAAACAGTTTTAAAAATCATTAATACAATAAACAAAGATTTTAGAAAAACATTGCATATTGATGCGATACTCGCGGATAGATACCAACAAGAACTACGCGACATTCAAAAATGGTTAAAAATCACAAAATGGAATGCAGGAAAACCCATCACCAAGAATTTAATTACACGCATTCAAAATAAAATGATTACTCTTAACGTTATCAAAAAGAAGAAAAATTCAGCAGATTTTATAAAAAATATGTACATTTAACCTGTAAAAGAAATCCCATGAAAAAAGCAATTAGTATTGTAATTTGTATTTTAGGAATCCTTTGTGTATCATCTTGTCGAAGCACAAGTAATTCGTGTGGTTTAGCAGACAATTCGCCGATTGAAATAAGCACACAAGAAATGGATTTTAGTTAATTGTATGTCTGCATAATTTCAATCAAAGCAATACCAATAACACCCTCCTATTTTTAGATTTTCCATTTTTTTTAGGAAGCATTACGCCTAGTAGGAAATCACCAGTTAATTTCCTTTTTATCAAGCGATTTTAAAACTGCATTTGTTTTCGAAAAATGCTTGCTCCCAAACCATCCTCTCCAAGCACCTAAAGGTGATGGATGTGGTGCGGTAAAAACGGTATGTTTCGAAAGATCAATCAGTTTTATTTTACTTTCTGCAAACTTGCCCCAAAGTAAAAAAACAACATTTTCTTTTTGTTGCGAAATTTGTGCAATAGTAGCATCTGTAAAAATCTCCCAACCTTGTTTCTGATGACTTCCTGGTTCCTGTGCCCGCACTGTTAACGTTGCATTTAACAACAAAACGCCTTGTTTTGCCCAATTTTCTAAATTCCCTGTTTTAGGAAACTCACAGGATAAGTCTGTAGTCAATTCTTTAAAGATGTTCTGCAAAGAAGGGGGGTATTTAATTCCCTCTTTTACAGAAAAACACAATCCATTTGCCTGTCCTTCCCCATGGTAGGGATCTTGACCAATAATTACCACTTTTAAGGCATCAAAAGAACAAAAATTAAAGGCTGCAAATATGGCTTCTTCATTCGGAAAACAAGAGTTCTTTTTATATTCTGTAGATACAAAATCAGCCAACTTTTTAAAATAAGCTTTCTCAAATTCATTTTGAAGTATATTTTTCCAGCTATCGGCAATTTTTACCTGCATTGTTTCTTATTTTTGTAAATAAATTTTAAAGTATTTAGAAGCATCCCTAGGACACAATAGATAGTGTTAATATCATCACAAGGCAAAAATGCTTGACTCAGAATTTTAATACCTCAAAATTACAAAATTGATACCAAATATTTCAAATAAAACATTACAAGATTTAGAGTTTGCAACGGTTTTACAGCATGTAGCAGAACATTGTATTACTGGGCTAGGGAAAGAAAGTGTCTTCGAAACAACTCCGATTTCCTACAAAAAAGGACTTTTTAAAGAATTGAATTTGGTCAACGAATACCTTTCTTCCTTTCAAAGTGAAAATCGTGTTCCCAACCATGGGTTTGACGATGTTACCGAGAGTGTAAAGCGTTTGAAAATTGAAAATAGTTTTATAGAAACCACGGCATTTCTAAAAATAGCCGCCACTTCACTAACTGTCAATGAACATCTTAAGTTTTTTAAGAAATTTAAAGTACAGTTTCCAACTTTTTTTGACCTCACAGAGAAGATTGAATTCACCAGCTATATCGACGATGAGATTAAAAAAATTATCGAGCTAAGTGGTGAAGTAAAAAACAATGCTTCTAGTAGTTTAAAGCAAATTCGAAAGGACATCAATCATGTGCGAGGAAAAATTGGTGCAAGTTTTACCAGTGCTTTGTCAAAATCTATTGGGGCTGGTTTTTTAGATGACATCAAAGAAACTGTTATAGACAACCAAAGAGTATTGGCCGTAAAAGCCATGTATCGAAGAAAAGTTTCAGGAAGTTTGTTAGGATCTTCAAAGTCTGGTGGAATCGTCTACATTGCTCCGCAAGCAACCCTTGCTTACAGCAGAGAATACCAAAATTTAGTTTATGAAGAAAAACAAGAAGTTGTAAAAATATTACGTGAATTGGCGACTACAATTCGCCCTATGACATCACTTTTAGAAGAGTACCTTGCCTATTTAACGCACATAGATGCTGTTGGAGCGAAAGCAAAATACGCCAAAGAAAGCAATGCTGTTTTGCCGAAAATATCCAAAGAAAAAAAGATCTATTTTAAAAACGCCTTACATCCTGTTTTATGGCGAAAAAACATGCAGCAGCAGATCGAAACGATTCCGCAAACGATTCAATTGAATCAAAAACAGCAAATTATTGTAATTTCTGGGCCCAATGCAGGTGGAAAAAGCATCACGTTAAAAACCATTGGCTTGCTGCAGATTATGCTACAAAGCGGTCTTTTAATTCCTGTTGATGAACGAAGTGAAACCTATATTTTTGAAAGTATTCTTACTGACATTGGAGACAATCAATCCATAGAAAATCAGCTAAGTACTTACAGTTATCGACTAAAAAACATGCGTGCTTTTTTAAGAAAGTGCAACGCAGAAACCTTATTTCTAATTGATGAATTTGGTACTGGATCTGATCCAGAATTAGGAGGTGCATTGGCGGAGATTTTCTTAGAAGAATTTTACAATTATGGAGCCTTTGGAATCATTACCACCCACTACTCCAATTTGAAGGTATTGGCTAATGAATTGGAAAATGTAACCAACGCAAACATGCAATTTGATGAGCGTTCGTTGGAGCCGTTGTACAAATTGTTTATCGGACAAGCGGGAAGCTCATTCACCTTTGAGGTGGCGCAGAAAAATGGAATTCCATATAGCATTATCAACAAAGCTAAAAAGCGAGTAGAAACAGAAAAAATTAGGTTGGACAAAACCATTTCTAAACTGCAAAAAGAAAGAAACCGATTGCAAAAAAACTCAGACAACTTAGAGAAACAAAAGATACAAGGACAAGAACATCTAGAGAGCTTGCAAGAAAAAGATGATAAGATACAGGCAAAATTAGCCGGTTTTCAAGAATTGTATGACAACAATCAGAAAATGTTGTCTTTAGGAAGAAAAACAAATGAGTTATTGAATAAATATTTTCAAACCAATAATAAAAAAGAACTTACAACCAATTTCAACAAATGGGTTGCCGATGAAAAAGTAAAACGCGCTAAGAAAAATCCTGAAAAACTGACCACCAAAACTCAAAAACGAAAAGCTAAAACCGTTGAAAAACAAATGCGACAGGTCATAGAGAAAGTTGAAAAAGAAGTTTTACAAAAAGTGGTTGAAGTTCGCAAAGAGAAAAAGGTAGTTGCTGCAAAAGTAGCCAAAGAAAAAGCGGCATATATCTTCAAGATAAACGATCGTGTGCGTGTTGTTGGCTCAAATACGATTGGAACCATTGATAAAATTGAAAAGAAAAAAGTGGAAATTAACTATGGCTTTTTTACCACAAAAACAACAATTGATAAATTGGAGTTTGTAGAAAAAGCAAAAAAATAAGTAATGAGAAATTCACCTCAGAATGTTGTGCTTTAAAACGTAATCATTAAAATGGAGTTCAAATAATATAGAGTACCCTAGCAACTACTCATTTAAAAAAACATTATACTCAAGCGTAAGAAGATCTACTTTTAAATGGGCTGTTGTCGTATCTTTTTTCCACAGAATATCTATTTTGCTATCAGAGCTATCATTAATCGTTACGCTTCCTAAAAACGCCTTTGAAGTGTTTCTTAATCGGATTAAATCTAACTGCTTACAGACAATTTCTGTTTGCAATCCGTCCTCAATATCTTTTAGAGAAAGTGTGGTTCTGTTGATTTCCTTATGTCCGCCTTCTCCTCCTTTATCTGCCGCTTCATAATCATTTTTTCCAGCAAAAATATCTAAATACCAGATTTGTGGTATTCCAGGCATAAATAATTGAATGGCTCTTGCTAAGAGTAATTTTTTTTCATCCTCACCCAAAGCACTAAAAAAGGTAGCGTTTACTTGATAATAGGAAATCTTTTTCCCTGAAGAATCATATAAGTTTTTTACACGACCACCACGTGCTAAAATGGTCTCCATGATTTCTTCAATTTCAGCATCTTCAAGCAGTCCTTTGTTATAAATATTGTTGACTTCTTTTCCTTTTAAATCTAATACAGGAATTCCATCATGACAGCCTAGCATATTTACTGTTTTATATCCTTTGCTAACAATTTCTTTTGCCCAACGGATCAATGCACTACTGTTTGCTTTTTCTAAGGTATGAATGACTAAACCAGGTAAGAAAAAATCATAGATATAATAGCCTTTCTCTGCGACTTCGTCATGCAAGTGCAATCCATATTCGGCATGAATTTCTGGCAAAAGCATTAAATCATTTTTCTTTGCAATTTTCTTGATGCGCTCAAGATATTCCCAGGTTCCTGGTTTGTTGAAAAAATTTGTTTTACCAATCTCTTTATGCAAATAAGCAAAGGCATCGAGGCGTAATATTTTACCTCCGAAATCACTTACTTTTTGCAATGTTTCTCCATAAAAATCCCAAACCAATTCAGAATTTCCATTCACGTCCATTTGCCCTAAATAAGTATTGTTCTTTTGAACCACTTTCATGATCTCGGGTTTCATCGAAGTACAATCTGCAAAATCTAAGGCATCTAAATCTTCTTTGTTTTGAATTGCCATATTGATTTTCTCACAAATCAACTTTGCTTTTGCCAATGAAAGCCCTTCGATGTCTTTTAATGCGTCAACTTGTATCGTATTTTGAGTGATTTTTTGATAAAAAGTATTCCAATAAGGTATCTCTTTTCCATTAGAAAAAGGAACTTTTAAAATAGGTAGTCCTGACTTTCTCATGAATAATTTATTGAGAAATAAAGGGTTTGGAATCACAACTCCATCTGCATTCTTTTTTCCTGTACCCATCCAAAAGGTATTCCAATTGATGAAAAAATCTTTATATTTTGATTGTGCACCGTGTTTTAATAAATCTTTAAATTGAGGAGATGCTACAGATAAATGGTTTAAAACAATATCAAACTTCAATTGAATATTTAAGGCTGAAAGCGCTTTTAAATCCTCTTTTGAAACGAGTGCTTCGTTTAAATTGTAGTCAATGATGGAGAAACCTCTATCAAGATCGCTATTAAAAAAAGTAGGTAATACATAAAACAAGGAAAAAACATCTTTGAATTCCGGCTTTTGAAGCATAGTAACAATGTCACTTAAATTAGCACCAATACTGTCTGGGTAGGCATTTAGCATTACTCCCTTTGAAATAGGTGTCGTAGAAGTCATATTCATAATTTAAAGACTAAAGTAGTTTGGATAAAATATTGATGTTATCTGGAAGCCTTCCTACATTTTGAAGTTTTAAAGCCGCCAATTTTAATGCTACATCTAAACAAGCTCGCATTGATTTTTTCTGTGTATATGCGAATAGAAATCCTGACCAAAAAGCGTCCCCAGCCCCTGTTGAATCCATTACCTTTTCAATTTTAATGGCTGGTAATTCAATAATTGCTTCTTCTTTTTGTGACAATTTCACGCCTTTACTTCCAAGTGTTAAACAGACAGTATCCACTCCTTCTTCGTGAAAAAAGTTAAAAATTTCTTCATGTGGTAGGTGTGCATCGAAAAGACGAAACATATCATCTTCACTAATTTTTACTAATGGATTGAACTTGCAATAAGTCTTAATTACTTCTAAAGCCTTTGTTTTAGAACTCCAAATTTTAGACGAATAATTATAATCAATACTCAATTTACATCCTATATTAAAAGCTTCTTCGGCCTTCTTTAAAATTGTAGATTGAGCAGGTTCTTTGCTTAAAGCAAAACTGGTTGTATGAAATATACGAGTTCTTTGTAAAAGCTCGGTAGGTATTTGACTTTCTGAAATAATAGAATCCGCTTCTCTAAAAGGAATAAATTCCGGGGTACTTTCAGATCTTGAAACAAAGATTACACTCGTTGGCTTATTGGCGATGGTACTTACATAATTTGTACGAACCCCTTCTCCTTCCAATCTATTAAAAATATACTCTCCAAAACCATCATCCCCCACTGTAGCTACAATGGTTGAATTCAACCCTAATCGAGCGACATTCATTGCTAGATTTGTGGGAGAACCTCCTAAATATCTGTGATAATCTCTTGTGTTATTAATTTGCGTTTCTGCTTGATGACCAATGAAATCTATAAGAACTTCACCAACACATAAAACATCAATTATAGTCTCCAATATGTTATGTACGTTTTAGCTGTAATGTCCATAAATTTACAAAGCAAATTTTACGATTTGTACAAAATGAAACGAAAACATATTTTATTTTAACGAAAACGTTTTAGTAAATATTTTTTTCAGCTAAAATGACCTCTTATTCACTTTTCTATATAAAACACTTGCAATCAACAAGGCCAAAAAAGTAAGTAATAACAAGACGAAAAAGCTCAATTTTAAATGGTACTTGTTGGACAGGTATCCTAAAACTACGGGGCCTAGTAGAAAACCGACAAAACCAAAACCTGAAACAATTGAAATACCAACAGAGGCCTTGATTCCTTTTGTTGTACCAGCGATTCTAAAAACTTCTGGAATAATAACAGACAAGCCTAAACCAAGTATTCCAAATCCTAAAACGGCACTAAAAGGATGCCCTATTAAAATACATACATATCCCAAAATGGCGAATGTACAACCTAATAAAATAATTTTTATGGACCCTATTTTGGCACTGATACCATCTCCCAAAAAGCGTCCAATTGTCATCATTAGTGAGAAAAAAATGAAGCCGATTCCCGCAAGATATTCTTGCGTAATTTTGACAACTTCAATTAGGTATAAGCTACTCCAATGCTCAATTGCTCCTTCACTACCCATAATCACAAAACCAATAAAAGCAATACTTATCAATGGTTTTATTTTTTTTAAAGTGTAGCTTTTTTTCTTAACTGAAGAAGGTTCTTCAGATATTAAAAAATACTGTTTAACAAAACCGATATTCATACCGATAATCAACACCGAAATAGCAATCATATGAGATACTGGCAGCTGAAAAAAAGGCATAAAAATAGTTCCTAAAGTGGCTCCTAAGACACCTCCTAAACTAAAAAAACCATGTGCTGCAGACATAATATTTACCCCCTCTTTTTTTTCTATTTCAGAAACTAAAGCATTCATTGCAATGTCTGTGATTCCTGAAAAAATTCCAACAATAAATAAGGAAATACATAAAGATGTATAATTGGGCATTCCAACAGGAAATATAAATGCAATTGCAAAGGATACAATCGCAAAAAAAGTCAAACGCCCCAATCCCAATTTTTTACTCAAATAAGGCACAAAAGGAAGAAAGGTTAAAACACCTAATGCCAAACAGAAGAGAGCAACTCCAATTTGCCCATCATTTAAAGATAGTTTGTTTTTTACATATGGAATGTATAAAACCCAAGTTCCTACAATAAAATTTAGAGAACTAAATATCCAAACAACTGAAAAGTATTTGATATTCGTTAAAATTAATTTTAATGAATTCATAGCTTACTAAGTATACTATTGAATTATTTTATGAGATAATATTGCCATGGCTTTAAAGTTATTTTTTTTGTATCAAAAACAACATTTTCTTGTTTGATAAGATCAAGATAACTCCCTTTTAAATCAATTGTAAAAGTTTGAGTTTTATTGGATAAGTTTCCAATAAAATAAACCGCATCATTCTCTTTACCTCTTTTAAAAGTTAATACATTTTCATTTTCGGTTTGTAAACGTTCGTAATTTGTTGCATTTTTTCCGCCATTAAGAGCAATTGTATTATTTTTTAGAGACCCTAGTTTCTCTAACAAGTTCCATGTATTTCCTTTAATTTTAGGAATACTATCTTTTTCAAAAAACTTTAAACGATGATTTAAATCGTATTCTTGTCCGCTATAAATTAGAGGCATTCCAGGCATTGCGTACACTAATACTGTAAAAACTTCACTAGCATCACCCATACGTTCTTTAATCGTTCCATTCCAAGAGTTTTCATCATGATTTGTTACAAAATTCATATTAAAATCTGATGCCTCCAAAAGCTCTTCTTGCTTTTTCATATAAACATCAAAATCTGTAACATTTGCCTCTCCTTTAGCAATTTTATTTAATATATGATGTCCTTCCCATGCATATTGCATATCAAATCCGTTTCTAAAAAGCTCGTGTTGTTCTGCTTCAGCAAGCATAAATAAGGGCTTTATTTTTCTTAACTCTGTAATTGCTTTATTAAAAAATAGTGGAGGAACTTTGTGTGCAACATCCATTCTATACCCATCAATATTAAAATTTTCTACCCAATATTTTAAATCATTAATCATTGCATTTTGCATTTCTTTATTCTCATGATTAAGATCAGCTACATCTGTCCATCCCCAAGACTTTCCTGTATCTGGATTTATCGGATCAATAATTTCTCCTTTTTCATTTTGAGTATACCAGTTTGGATGCGCACTTATCCATGGATGATCCCAACCTGTGTGGTTTGGAACCCAATCTACTATTACATAAATACCATTATCATGTGCTGTATTTACTAAATTTTTAAAGTCGTCTTTATCTCCAAATTCTGGATTGATCGCTTTATAATCTGAAACCGAATAATAACTTCCTAAATACTTTTTTCTTTCAGCTTCATCTTTTATATCACTTGTAAAAGAACCATCTGTCGCCTTTCTTTTAACTTCTGAGATCGGATTAATAGGCATTAACCAAATTATTTTAACGCCTAGGTTTTTAAGTTTTGGAATGTCTTTTGTGAAAGCTTTAAAAGTTCCTTCAGAAGAATATTGTCTAATATTCGCTTCATAAATTACTGCATTTTCTAATATGCTATCAGAAATTTGGACGAACGCTTTTGGTTTTTCAAGGTTAGGTTCATTAGTCTTCTTTTTACAAGAAAATAACAATAAACCTACAAATACAACTAGGATTTTAACTTTCATAATTTTGTGTTTTAGTAAATATTTCTTCTGGGGTTATTAATTGATTTAAATATGTAATATTAGTTTTTGATAGTAATGATAATCCATATTGATACGATGCATTCATCCAACCAAAACCTTCTTGGGTAATGTATTCGAAGTTTGTACCAACGTTTCCATATTCTGAAAATACTTTATGCGTTGCGACTGCAACATCATATTTTTCTGGAATTGTGCCGTTATAATCAACAGCATTTTTAGTAATCATATACAGCCAACGATAAATTAGCTCTTGGGTTTCTTCTTGAAAATCATAGTTAAGCAAACCTTTCCAAATTAGCATTTGATGTGGAGCCCAACCATTAGGATAATCCCATTGACGTGCAGGCCTTTCATTAGAAATTAAGCCTCTACTTTCTTTTGTACTTCCAGCAATTCCTCCTTTTTCTAATAACAAAGGGATTGCATTTTTAACAATGTTTTGTGCCTGTTCTTTAGTTGCCATTTTACTCCATAAAGGTGCAAAAGTTGTTGCTGCAATAAATTTTGATTGTTTTTTTGTGATGAAATTATAATCATAATAAAGTCCATCACTTTTATTCCATAAGAACTGATCTACTTTATTCTTTCGGATAGTTGCCTTCTCTAGAAAATAAGTACTTGTGTATTTTTTAGAATTTATGAGGATACTACCATTAAATTCTTCGTTAATTAATTTAGCAAAATCTGTTTCATATTTATACAAAAAAGCATTTAGTTCTACTAAATTTAAATCGGCACAATTGCCTTCAATTCTGTAAGAGGTATCGTGTCCCGATTCACGAACACTTCGATCATTTAAAAAATACTCGTCTAATTCTGAATTACTAAGTTTATTAGACTGATATTGACTAATATATTCTGAAATACTACAATTTAAAGCTTCTGCAAGTGGTTTTATGATCCAATCGAAATGTCCAGCCTCACATTCTGGAGGTATACCAATACCATCAGCTAAAAAACGATTTAATCCGTTTTTAGTTAAGCGTTTTCCATTAACCATCCAAACAGTTTCATACTCTTTTATAGCTGTTTTTAAATGAGATTTTAGCCAAATTTTATCTTTGGTTATTTCAAAAACTTCACAAATTAAACTGGTATAAAAAGGGGGTTGTGTTCTTGTTAAATAATAAGATCTATTAGCATTTAAAATTTTTCCATAATGCTCAATTTCATATTGAAAATGATCTGCTGCTGCTTTTGCTAAATCAATCTTACCATCTATTATTAACCCAATAGATTGAAAATAGCTATCCCAACCATACATTTCATTAAATCTCCCTCCAGGAACCACGAAAGGAATTCCACTAATTTCACCATTTTTTTCTTCTAATTTTAGTGATAAAATCCCTGGTTTCGAGTTGATACTTTTTACAAACTTTGAAGTTATTTTTTCAGGAAGTTTAATCGCTTCAATAGGAAAACCTGTTTCTAATTTTTTGTAGTAATTATAAGCAATCTCATCTTTATAAGGGACATAAACTCTTAATTTGTTAGATATTAACGTCTCGTTTTTAGAGTCGTTTATAAGGTTTTCTATTCCTTTTTCATCAAGAGTTCTTGTTAATCCGCTCCAAAAAAAATCTTTTATCATTCTTGAAACCCTATCAACAGGTAATTCTTCTATATGATTTATAGGTATTTTTGCAATTGTTTTTCCTTCGTTTTTTGCAATAACTAATTCTTGTAATAAATTTGAAAGATGATAAGTGCCTTTTACAATATAATCGTCTCCGATGTCAGATGGAATTGTAAATACTTTAGATCCTTTATCTTCGATGGTTATTTTTTTATCGCCATCTGTGTCTTCCTGTATTAATAACTTTTCAAGAGTTTTTTTAATATTTAAATGAAAGGAAATCATACAGTAACTTCTTGTTTTTTAGACATTCTATCAATAAGTAGCACAAAAACAATTAGTAAACTCATCGGAATTAACAAAAAGTAAAATGCATTTGCTCCGCCAATACTTTCAAATAATTCACCTATAACTCTTGAACCAATTGTGCCTCCTAAAGCAGAAAAAATTATGATTAAACCAGACATTGGTGAATGTAAACTTTTTGGTAATGAACTTAAAACTGTTGAATTTAAAAGCGGATAAATTGGAGCAATAAATAAGCCAATTAAAGGTAAGATAAATCCAAGAACAGGAACATCAGTAGTGTTTTCAATTATTGTTAATGTTTCAATATTTTCACTTAACTGCGGCAACACACCTAATAAAATACCACCAGAAATAACGATACAGATTATTACGAGATATACCCATGACATTCTCTTAGTTAGAAAACCAGCTATAAATCTACCAAGCGCTAAAGACAAGGCAAATATAACTGCCATTTGTACGCTTAGATTTTCAGAAAACAAAAAGATTTTTTCGTTAAACCTTGGTAGCCACGTCATAATTCCTTGCTCTATCATTACAAACAAAAATGCCGATATAATAAAAACCAAAACGAGCGGCACAATAATTAATTTAACAGACTGTATTAGATCTTCCTTTAAAGTTGAAGCAGAAGATTCTACTTGATATTCAACCTTAGAAAAAAGCAAAAAAACAAAAGAAATAGCGATCAGTACACACAATACATAATAAACGTTCAACCAGGAGTTTACATCGTCAGAATAAAACGCTGGAAATAATATGTATGCGAATGCGATACCAACCATAAAAAAACCTTCAATAGAACTCATTAAAGCTGCATGTTCTTTTTTAGAATTGGTAATAATTCCTATTAGAGAATAAACAGATAGTTTAATAAGTGCAAAACTTACACCAATACTTAAAAACAGTATTTTGGTATAAAGAAAAGCATTCCCAAAAACCATTTGTAAGCAACCAAAAAATACAATTGCTAAACCTACTAACATTCCTTTTTTGTAACCAAAACGAGGTAAGAATGAGGCAATAAAGAAAGAAACTATTGCAATAGGCAAATCTTTAAATGCCTCCAAAACAGAAGCTTGAGATTCAGTTACAAAATATACATTAATTGATTTAGAAATTACAATTCCGACACTATTTAAAAGGATTGCAAAAACAAAGTAATTAAGGTAAAGCGAAATTTTAATGCCTATATTTTTCATATAAAGTAAATTAGTCTTCAATTACTGATTTACGCTCATTTAAACGAAACGCTAAAATGGCTGCTAAAGCAAAAAATACACCAGCAAACAACATTGCATTTATAGCATTTCCACCAAGTAAGTATTTATAAATTGGTCCAAAAGTTAAGGTTTGAATAAACATTGGAATTACAATCATCATATTTAAAATGCCCATATAGACACCTCTTTTATCTTGAGGTACAATTTTAGAAACCATTGTGTAAGGAATTCCCATCATCGCTGCCCAACCAATTCCAAATAAAATCATTGGTGCCAATACTAACATTGGATCAGAAATATAAGGAATGGCAAACAACGCGATTGCAGTTCCAATTAAACTAAATGCATATATTTTTTTTCCTCCAAAACGCAATGTTAATGGCACTAATGCCAATGCAACCACCATTGTAACAATATTATACGTTAAACTCATTTTAGCTGCTTGTGAAGCTGCTTCTGAAGTAGAAAAACCTAATGTTAATTTGAATAATGGAGTTGTAAATTGCCAATAAATAAAGAGCGCATACCACTGAAAAAGATAAACAGCACCAATTCTCCACATAAAGTTTGGCATTTTTTTAATGGCTTCTGCAATTTCTGAAAATGGTTGAGATATTCGTTGACTTAAAGATAAACTCTTAATTGCATTAATTTCGACAAGTTCTTCCTCTGAAGGTGGAATTTCAGGGGTTTTAAAAACCGACCATAAAATGGTAGTTAATGATAAAAATGCTCCAATATAAAAGGAGTAATACAACCACTGAGGTATCGTTGCTGCCACATCAACTGATTCTCCTCCAAACCAATATTGAAATAAAACAATAGAACCGTTTGCTAACAAGATACCAGCACCAACAAATAAACTTTGCATTTGAAAACCTAGACTTAATTGCTTTTCTGGTAATTTATCACCTACAAAAGCTCTATAAGGTTCCATAGCCATATTGTTTCCAACATCTAAAATCCATAGTAAACCAACGGCAAACCATAGTACAGGACTGTGTGGAAATACAAACAAGCACAAACTACCCAACAACGCACCTATTAAAAAATACGGTTTTCTTCTTCCCCAACGAGAAGACCATGTTTTATCTGACATTGCACCAATTATGGGTTGTACAAGTAATCCAGTTACTGGACCTGCAATATTCAAAATGGGTAACATTTCTTCTGGAGCTCCTAGATATAAGAAAATTGGATTAATAGCAGTTTGCTGTAATCCAAAACTATATTGAATTCCTAAGAATCCAACATTCATATTAAAAATTTGCCAAAAGGTCAAACTGGGTTTCTTTAGTTTCATGGTTATGTCTGTGTTAGTTTTTGTATTTGTTTGTTGATTTAGTTTATTAGTTCACAAATTATGGCTTGGAAGGGTTGTAAGGTAATTTGTCCCTCTTTAGCATACAACCTATCATAATTATTAATCAAAAGAGTTCCCGTATTTGTGGTTTCCTCCAATGTGATTGATGCTTGTTTTTTTGAAAAATTCAAGAGTACAAGCACCTGCTGTTCGTCTAAAGTTCTGGTATATGCATAAATTTCAGAATGACTTTCTTGTAGTATTTGATATTGACCATAAACTAAAACTGGATTGTCTTTTCGAAGTTTCACCATCTTTCGAAAATGGTTTAAAATACTTTTAGGGTCTTTATTTTGAGCTACAACATTAATTGTTTGATGATTATCATTTACTTTTTTCCATGGTTTCCCTTCTGTAAAACCTCCGTTTTTAGTAGAATCCCATTGCATTGGTGTACGTGCATTTTCACGAGAATTGAAATTCAATTTCTTCATAAATTGATCCATATCCTCTCCTTCTGCTTTTGCTCTATTATAATCGCCAATCGCGGAAACATCTACATACTCTTCTATTTTTGGCATGTCTATATTGGTCATTCCCAATTCATCTCCATAATAGGTATAAGGTGTTCCCCTCATGCTCAACAAAAAGGTATTCAACATTTGTGCAGACGGAGTTCTGAAGTCCGCATCGGTATTCCCATATCGATCTATAAGTCGCGCAACATCATGGTTTGAAAGATAAATAGCTAACCAACCATTGTTTTTAAAAGCAGTATCCCATTTTGTGAAAACAGCTTTAAATTCAGAAAGTTGGTACCCTTCTAAATCTTTTGAAATATCTCTGCAATCAAAATGATAGGCCACTTGCAACTCATTTCTATCTGCATCCACTAAATCATGAGCATCTTTAAATGAGGTGCCAGCTCCTTCTGCTACCGCAAATAAGTCATAAGGCTCAATCACCTCAGTGTACATTTCTTTCAGATAATCATGCAATTGTGGTCGCATACCGTACCACTTGTCATATTCTTTCTCGTGTCCTTTTGGCCATTCTGGAAAGGTGGTATCTTTACTTGCATACTGAAAAGCATCCATTCGAAAACCATCAACTCCTTTCTCTGCCCAAAACTTCATAATAGCATAAATTTCTTGTCTTACTTTTGGATTTTCCCAATTCAAATCGGGTTGTTCTTTGGCAAAATAATGCAAATAATAAGCATTTGTTTGTTGATCGAATTGCCAAGCTCCCTCAGGATCAAAAATACTGTCTCTAAATGGTGGAGTTCCTTTTTCTGCAGGCCACCAATGGTAATAATCGCGATACGGATTGTCTCGAGAACTTCGCGATTGCTGAAACCATGGATGCTCATTACTACTATGATTTACAACTACATCTAATACAAATTTAATTCCTCTACAATGAAGACCATCAAGCATTTCTTGAAAATCTTCCATTGTTCCATATCTTGGGTGAATGGCTGTATAATTACTTACATCATATCCATTGTCTACCAATGGAGAACCAAAAAAAGGATTCATCCAAACCATAGTAATTCCTAAACTTTCGAGGTAGTCGAGTTTTTGAATAACCCCCTGAAAATCACCAAAACCATCACCTGTTGTATCCTTAAAACTCTGAGGATAAATTTGGTATAAAACACCTTCTTTCCACCATGCTTTCGCATCTTTTTCTAAAATTACTGGTGTATCATTTCTATCGTTGGGCTTCATACTCTTATTGATAAAACACTTTAATATTGTTAATTAACTTCTTTGTTGGTGTCGATTTTATCAACGATAAAATGACCTAAATTTTTCCCTTGTTCCAATCCATTATCGACAGCTGCTCTATAATGAATTCCACCATACATTCTACTAATTGCGGCTTCACTTGAGGCATCGTAAAAAGAACTAAAACTACGTATCGGCAACCCAAATTGTAATTCTGTATCGTCATCAAAAGCAAAATTATCTCCAAAGAGGGCTGTTAAAACAACAGAGGCAGCACCTGAAACCACAGAATGACCACTTGTATACTCTGGGAAAGGAGGTGTTTGTAAAATAGGCAACCAATCTGCATCAATATTTTGATTAATTAACGTCTCTGGACGAATTAAATTTGTCCTGTATTTTTCATCCCAACAACTAATAAAAGCATCAGCAATTGCTAATGATGTTTTGGTATAAGCATTTACGGTTTGCATTAAATTTGCATTTGTTTTCTTGGCGGCTATTTTCACAATTCCAATCCAGTGTGCTCCTGGAGTTATTTTCTTAGTAGCAAACATAAAATGCCCTCTGGTTACAGAAACATAAGGGTTACAATCCCAAAATTGTGCAATGGCAACTTCTTCAGAATGGTCTCCTTTCTTAGTAATGTTTTCACTAATAGTGTATACTTCTAACAATTCTTTGTAAAACTGTGATCCTTTTTCTAATGAAAATTCTGGGTGAGGTAATGGCTTAAACTGGTCTGCAGATTGTAATAAAAAAGGTCTAATTTTATTCCAGTGAGGCTCAATCGCATCCATATATGCAGGAGGTGTTGGTTGCCATCTTGATGCGTCGTCTGTGTCTACTGTATATTTAGGCATCGTTCGCGTTTGATTATAATTGTCTGCATCCATCCACTTTTTAATATGTGAAACCACTTTTAAAGCATAGGTTTTAGAGGCTAAAAATTCTTGTTCGTTGGTATTTTGCCATTTTTGGTACAAACTATCTTTTAAAACATCTAGTTTCTCTTCAGAAAAGATTAATATTTTACTCACCTCCATGTGAGCAATTAAAGCCGCTACGTTTGCATTTATCTTTTTATTGTCATCCATTTTCGGCATGAAATTCAAACCATTTACAGTATGAACTAAAGAGGCATACGTGGTATCTTTTTGCACCAGTATCTCATAAGCAGCAACGTTAGGATATGCAAAAATTCGACTTGCAACAGGAGGTGAAAAAATATCATGAATCATAATATTTGTTACCTTATCTACTGAAGCATGATAGGTATCGGGACTGATTATAATAGGTGTTGATGGTTTCTGACATTGTGTCAAAACACCAATTAAAGCCACAAAAAAGAGTCGCTTTGTGAAACTATAAATCGAATTCTTCATTTTTTTATTTTTTTATATTTAAAATGTATGATTTTCCATTATTAGAGAGCACCAAGTACTCTTGTTCGTTTAATTTCATAATTTTTCTTCCCAGAAAATCTTTTGGCAATTGCAATGATTTTTTTGAGGTAATTCCCGTTTCAGAAAAATGTAAAACACCTCCAGAGTTGGACATACTGTTTCCCAGTTCAGTTACAAATCCATCATAATTTCCTGTGTAAAATATATCATTCCCTGTTACATGAATGTCTTCTATTGTACTTAATTGTGCTTCTTTCGGTAGAGATATTGGTAAAAAACCATTCGCACTATTTACATATAGCATGGAACGCAGTTCGTAAATATATTTAATTTCTAAAATCGATTTTTCATCTTTTAATTTTAGATCTTCTATAGTTTGTACTTCTGAAAAAGCAGCGTATTTTAAAAATTGCTTTTTTAACTTTGGAATTTGTTGCACCAATTTATCTTTGGATGCAAATGGAACATCGATACCAAAATAGTTGTAAAAGATCAATTGATCCAATTGTTTGTTTCCATCAAAGTCATCTAAATAAATTTTTACTGGATTTTTCTCAGAAGCTTTCCACTTGAAATTAGTTCCTGTATTTCCTCCAAAAATATCTAACAATCCATCCTTATTAATATCGTTTATTTCCAAAACATTCCACATTCCATGGGTTTTATCTAAGCCTAGTTTTTTCGTTTGGTTTTCGAACTGTCCTTCTTTTGTATATGAATAAACAGTAATCGGCATCCAATCTCCAGCAAGGATTAGTTCGACTTGTCCATCATTTTCTAAATCGGCCCATTTGCTATCGGTGATCATTCCAAAACGTTTTTTTGCTGCAATTTCAAAATTGTTATTACCTGTATTCTTAAGTATAAAGCTAAACGGTGTTAAACCATAGGCTTCAGGAATGGATCGATTTCCAATAAATAAATCTTGAAACCCATCTTTATTAAAATCAAAAGAAGAAACGCTACCTCCATTGGTTGCTAATAATCTTGCTTCTAGTTTTGTGAAATTTCCTTTACCGTCATTCAAATAAACACGGTCTTCTAACATTGAGTGTCCTTCTTTGAAGTCATTTCCACCACTGAGTGCATAGATGTCTAAATCAGCATCGTTATCAATATCAAAAGCAATGGCGTCTACATCTTCGTACATTTTATCAAGTTTAAATACTGGCGTATTTATTGGTGTATATTTTCCCTGTTTTGTTTGAAAATACAATACAGGTTCTTGGTTTCTGGCACCTCCAATAAAAAGATCTTTTAAGCCATCCCCATTAAAATCAGCTTGAACCACAGAAGGCCCTTCTGTAGATAATTTCTCTGGCATTAATGCTTCTCTTTCGTAGTCTAAGAAATTATTTTCGATATGTGTGTATAAAAATTCTTCTTGTATCACTTTCTTAAAAGGTGAAAAAGTATGAACTGAAGTTTCTTCTTTATTAAGGGCGATTTCTTTATTTATGGAAACTTCTTTTTGAAGTGTTTTGGTCCCATCATTCCATAACACTACTAAAGAATCTACAGCGTTAATAGCTCCCAATCCAAAATGTACTTTTCTTGTAGAACTTGATAAGAATCCTCGAACGGTAGTTTGTTCTTTATAAAAAACATTATCACCTGCATAGAGATATACTTTGGCCCCATTGGTATTAAGACTTTTATTTTTTTCGAATAGTTGAAGGGTCAGATAGTTTGCCCCTATTGTCTTGTTTTCTAACAAAGTGGCTTTATCATTCAGATTGTTTACCACAAGATCTAAATCGCCATCTAAATCTAAATCTGAATAAGCAGCACCATTGGAGTAACTCGTTTTTTTGGCAGCATTGATGGCTGTCTTATGAAAGTCTAAATTTCCGTTGTTTTGAAATAAGACATTTGACAATCCCAACATTGGCATTGTTTCTATTAATTTTTTCTCTAAGGTATCCTGCTGATTTGCTTCGTATTTTGCAAAATCCACATTGCTTATATAATTTACGTAATCTAAATCATTTGGACGCTTATAAATCCCATTTGTAATATAAATATCTTGCAATCCATCATTATTATAATCCAACAATAACGGTGACCAACTCCAATCTGTTGCATGAGTTTCAGTTTGAAGCGCCACATCAGAAAAATGGCTTCCTTTATTTATTTGCAAATGATTTCTTGCATATTGCTGTTGAAATCCAAATGCCTTTTTTATTTCATTAATTTTATCAGAATCTTCTCCACCCGATTTTAAAAACACGTCAGCTTTATAGGGCATCATGTCTAAGGTAATCAAATCCAACTGTGCATCGTTATTAATGTCAGCTACATCAACTCCCATTGTAAATCGTGAAGTGCTATTAAAATAGTCAGCGTTAGACTCGGTAAAGGTTTTGTTTCCGTTATTGATGTATAGATAATCATTTTCATGAAAATCATTACCTACATAAATATCCAATAGCCCATCATTATTTACATCAGATGTTGCAATTGCCAAACCGTATCCAAGTGCACTATTATAGATTCCTGCTTTTTTAGTAACATCTTCAAATTTAATCTTTCCTGTTTCAATTTTATTTTCAAACAAAATATCGCCCGAAAAAGTTGCAGGCTTCTCTCTCAATTTAATGTTTCCATAAGAATACGTTGAATGCACAGAGTGATTTAACAAATACATGTCCATATCGCCATCTTGATCATAATCAAAAAAAGAAGCCTGTGTAGAAAATCCTGAAAAGTCCAATCCGTACGCTTTTGCACTTTCTTGAAAAGTAGCATCTCCATTATTGATATACAACTCATTTTTCGCCTTTAATCCTTTGTAATTTCCAACTTTACAAACATAGATATCTAAGTGTCCGTCGTTATTAATATCCACCATCGTCACCCCTGTAGACCATGTACTATCCTGAGTTATTTTACTTGGCAATGAAATATCTTTAAACTTTAAGCTCCCAAGATTGAGGTACAATTTATCTGGTTTTTGATTTGCTGTTAAGTAAATATCATCCAAACCATCATTATTAATATCACCTAAAGAAACTCCACCTCCATTATAATAATAGAGATATTCGATAATATTTAAGTCTCCTTTTGCTGTTAAATCATTTGAAAAATCGATACCCGAAGTAGAAGCATTCACTTCCAAAAAGAGTTCTTTTTCTGTGGTTTTCTCTACAACTTGCTCTTTTGAGCAGCCTACCAAAATAAGTGCTGTAAAAATGATTTTTTTTATCATATTAATAGTTATATACTTCTAATGAATCGTTGTTTTTGGAGATAAATAATTGGTCTTTAATTATTTTAAGATCTCGTACCTGTCCTTTTACTTTTATACCACTTCCTGTTTGATGAAATTTAAATTGATGTGCCCCAATATTTTCTAAATATGTTCCAAAGGAAGCGTCATAGCGACCAAATTCTGGTTGAACACCGTCTAAATTTCCACCTAAAAAGAGGTCTTGATCTCCGTCTTTGTCAAAGTCAGACACTGCAATCGCATACACGGGTGAAAACTGTGTTTCTTGAGGTAATTCTTGAATTTCAAATTGATAATCACCTTTATTAATAAGAAGTATTGAACTTAATGTATTTACTTCTAAAGTAGTAGTTTCCTGAAGTTGTTCTTTGGTAAAAATGTCCGAAATAGTTGCCGATTTAAAAGATGCATAATCTGGGTACTTTTTACTTAAATATTTTAATTGATCAATTAAATTGTGTCGGAGTGCATACGGATATACATTTTCGTTCTCTCCTGTAAAACAAAGAATTGGATCTAGAAATCCGTTATTATCAAAATCATTTAGTAATAATTTTATCGGATTTTTTTTAGAGGCTTTAAATCGGCTATTCAAACCATGATTTCCAAGGATCAAATCTACATTTCCATCCGCATCTAAATCGCCTTTTTCAATAGTTTTCCACCAACCTTTAATCGCTGACAACGGACTATCTTCTAATTTTGTAAATCTTCCATTTTCATTTTTAAAAACTTCAATTCCCATAAATTCACCGACTACTATCAAATCTTGGTAGCCATTTTTATTGATGTCTACAAAAATGGCATCTGTAATCATGCCTAAATTTTTCAATTGAGGTGCTAAACTTTCAGATTGCTCTGTAAAATTCCCTAATCCGTCATTTATTAATAAAAATCCTGAACCCGGAACTCCATAAGAATTCGGAATGGCTCTTTCTCCAACAAATAAATCCAGATCATTATCATTATCAATATCTGCAACCGTAACGGTACTCGAAGCATGATATTTATTGGCAATCGGCAAAAGTTGTTTGGAAACTGTAAAATTCCCTTTACCATCATTTAAATATAGTTTGTCTAAATAATTAGCACTGTAAATAGATGTTTCGATACTTCCACTACAAACATATAGATCCAAATCTCCATCACCATCCGCATCAAAAAAGGCACTTTCGGTATCTTCAGCAGCTCGTTGTTTGTCAAAAACAGTTGTTTTTACAGCTTTAAAAGTATTTTCTTTTTGAATAAATAAAGAAGCAATATTGTTTTTAGAACCTCCAATAAAAAGATCTTTAGTACCGTCATTATTTACATCTGCCACCGATATTTTTGGTCCTTCTGTACTTCTCATAAAAGGCAATAATCGGTCTACATTAAAATCAATGTAATTGTTTTCTTTGTGGACAAACTGAATGGTCTTGTTGTCTTTTTCAAATATATTTTTTGCAATTAAACGTTGGTCTTTTGAAACTAATTCTGCATCTTTTTCAGAAAGTGTCAACGTTTTATTCACAACAACATTTTCTAGTTGTGTTCTTTTCCCAGAAGGCCAAGTTACGGTTAACGAAACATTGTCCTTACCATGAAAACCAAAATTAGGACGGTTGTCCATGGAAGATTGAAAACCTCTAACAGGTTGTTGTTCTAAATAATAATCACCCTTTTTTGTAGCTAATTTTATTTTGGCTCCAATCGCATTTGTATTTGCTCCTTCTCCTTTTAAAACTAGTTTAAGATAGTTGGATTTGGTAGTATCTAAATTATTTTTATAAATAAACAACGGCATATTTACGTTGTTTACCACCAAATCTAAATCACCATCATTGTCCAAATCACCATAGGCAGCACCGTTGGAAAATCCTTCTGTATTTAATCCATTATTTTCACGTTCAAAAGTTAGGTCACTTTTATTGATATACGCATGGTTTTTTACTTTGTTTGAAGGAATAATATCAATCAATTTTTTATAGTCTACTTTATTATCTTTTACAATAGACATCAACACTTCTTCGTTGGAAACATAACGCAAATAATCTTGATTTGTTAAATCTTTATAGATTCCATTTGCAATAAATAAATCTTTAGCCCCATCATTGTTCATATCAAAAAAGAGAGCACCCCAACTCCAGTCAGAAGCATCTACCCCACTAAATCGCCCCACTTCACTAAACGTTTCATTGCGGTTATTTAATTGCAACATATTTCGGGTAAACTGATGGTAATAGTCGTTTTTAAGATTGTATTGGTACTTATTCCAGTCTTCAAAGGTAGTAACGGTTTTCAATCGTTCGTATTCGTTTGGCAACATTTCTGTTACAAAAATATCGCTATAACCATCATTGTTAATATCGGCTGCATCGGCACCCATAGAAGCACCACTAATCGAATTAATTGCATTGGTTAATTGTTCTTTAAAAGTTCCATTTTGTTGATTGATATAGAGGTAATCTCTTTCAAAAAAGTCATTAGATACATAAATGTCTTCCCAGCCATCGTTATTTATATCACTAACGGTAACACCCAATCCAAATCCAATGACACTGCCATAAATACCTGCTTTTTCGCTTACATCCGTAAAGTGATTGTTATTATTTTCAAATAACTTATCGCCTCCTAATACATCGCGGACTGGACGCTCGTTTTTGGTTAGGTTAAAACTTCCAATCGCTTGGTAAGAATTATTTAGTAAATACACATCTAAATCCCCATCTTTATCATAATCAAAGAATGATGCATGTGTAGAAAATCCTAAATCAGCCAGGCCATAAGCCATCGCTTCTTCTGTAAATGTACCATCTCCTTGGTTGATAAACAACTCATTTTGTTTGTTATCTCCAGCAACGTCTCCTGAATTACATACATAAATATCTAAAAGTCCGTCGGCATTAATATCGACCATTGAAACACCTGTAGACCATGCTTTTGTCCCACCAACATTAGCAGTTTCTGTAGCATCTTCAAATTGAAAACTCCCTTTATTTAGGTACAACTTGTTTTCATTTAAGTTTGAAGTTAAATAAATATCTTGCAAACCATCATTGTTTACATCACCAATAGCAACACCGCCACCGTTGTAAAAATTACGATAACGATAAACATTAAAATCTGTGGTAGATACTAAATCGTTACTGAAAAAAACATTGGTTGTTTCGGCTGACAAGAGTTCAAATTGTGGTTTCTGATCTGTATTATTAGTACAAGCAGCCAGAATTACCAATAAAAAAAGAGGATATAAATTTTTCATTTCTTAATTGACTAAAGCGTTGTATTTGTATGCTAAGTTTTCTATTAAAACGGCAACGTCTTTCTCCGACTCTTTTGAAATTTGTATTTGTCGGTTTCCATCAATTTTTACTAAAAGTCCTTTTTTTACTTCTATAAAAGGATTTCCAGGATACCATTTTAGTATTGTGTCTTGAACTACAGGAAATAAGTTGTCTGCTTGTAAGGTCTTGTTCCAAGGAGCCCAAGCAGAATAAGTGAACTTTAAATTCATTCCTGTTATGATGTCTCGATTGCTAAATTGTGCATAAAACAGCATTTTAATAGCTTTAGTTTTAAGTGTACTATCTTTTGAACGTAAAACCCTTTTTACATAGTTATTATTTCCACCATGGGTAACCAATCCTTTGCTATTTAGATCCCAACAGATTTCATAAAATTCTTTTCTCGTGTCACCAAACTTTAAATTGTACACAAGAGTATCATTTTTAATGCCCGTTGCCAATTCTCTTTCTACCAATTTTGTATAATCGGATTTACAAGAGTACAAGAATAAGGTACTTAAAATAAGAAACACGAGCGTACGATTATTGTATTTCATAAATTTGTAAACTTTCATTATTGAGTGTTGTTAATAGGTGTTTTTTATGATTTATTTCAAGGATATTAAAATCTCTTATTTGTCCTTTTATTTGTAATGATATTATTTTTTCAAAAATATTTTTCTGCTTACTACCATAGAGTAACCAGCCCTCAGAGGCATCTTGTCTTCCAAACTGCGGTTTTACAAGGTATTGATTTCCTCCGAATAAAAGATCTAAATACCCATCCTTATTGACGTCTGTTGTTGCAATTGCTGTGACATTTGAATATTGAATTTCGTTCGGTAATTTTACAGGTATGAATTTATTATCAGTATTCACAAAAAGAGTTGTCTGTACTGTATTCACATCAAAAACTCTTGCTTTATCTAGCTGTTCTTTTGTAAAGATAGAGCCCATCGTAGCGTTTGCATACGCTTTATAATACAGTAGTTTTTGTTTTAAACTCGCAATTTGACCTATTAGTTCATCTCTGTCAACAATTGGATAGTAATCGTTCCCTTTTTTGTAACAAATAATAGACTCTTCGGTGCCATTGCTATCAAAATCAGCAATATACATTCTCATGGTATTTTTAAAAAATGTGTTTTCACCTTTATTTCCCGCAATAATATCGAGGTCTCCATCTGCATCTATATCTACAATCTGCAGTTTTTTCCAGAATCCATTGGTATTTTCCAATCCAAATTCTTTTGTTGCGTTAATTAATTTGCCTGAGGCAACCTTAAAAACCTGAATTGCCATCCATTCTCCTGCAACAATAAGTTCTTTTTTTCCATCATTATTAAGATCTTTCCATGCTGCATCCGTGATCAAACCCATATTTTTTAGAGCTTTTTCGTTTGAGATTTCGTACCAGTTATTCCCTTTATTTTCTAAAAGATAACCATCACTAGGAACACCATAGGTTTCTACTTTAAACCGTTCTCCAACAAATAAATCTTGATCTCCATCTTGATCATAATCGTACGCGGTTACTGTTGATGTACTAATAGGGGTTTTAAAAGGTAAGACCGTTTTAGAAGTTGTAAAGTTGTTATTACCATCATTAATATACAAACGATCATATAATGAATAGTCATATTTTGAAAATGATTTTCCGCCACTAGTTACATACAAATCTAAATCACCATCATTATCGCTATCAAAGAAGAGCGCATCTGTATCTTCCGAAGAAGCATGCATTTGAAAAGGCTTTGACAGTTCTTTATACGATTGGTCTTTTTGAGATATAAAAAGTGTTCCTGTTTGCCCTTTAGCACCTCCAATATAAAAATCTTGCTGTCCATCATTATTAATATCTGCACTGGTAATGTGTGGGCCTTCATTATTGTACATTTCTGGCAATAACTGTTCTCTATTAAAATCTACAGCTTTGTTTTCTTTGTGCTTAAAATTCACAACTGCCTCGGTTAATTTTAATGGACTTCTTTGTGAAACTTCTTTTTTTGAATTTCCTTTTAAGGGCGTATTAGGATCCTGAAAAGTATACACTGAATTTGTTTTTAAAGCTGTAAAAGTTGATACAGAACCCGAAACCCATTCTATTTTAAGACTGTCTATGTTAGTGCAATTGCCCAAACCAAAAGTAAGTTGGTGAGATACCGAGCTTTGAAATCCTCTTGATGGGAAATTTTCTAAAACACTGTATTTGTCATTATTGTAGTACACTTCAACTTTTGATCCAATTGATTGGGTGTTTTTTAATGTTCCTTTTAGTTGAACAGTAATGCTTTTTTGCTTTGTGCTATCTGTCGTATTTTTATAAATAAATGCAGGCATATTTACATTATTTACAACGAGGTCAAGATCACCATCATTGTCTAAATCGCCATAAGCAGTTCCATTACTAAAACTGGGTTGTTGTAAGCCCCATTCTATTGTTTGATCTTTAAATTGAAAATCGCCAGTATTCTTATAAATTGCATTGGCAACTGCTTTTGAAGGCATTCTATCAATTAATTTTTTCATGACTTGTTTGTCCGTTTGAATCAACTCTTTTATTTGATCCTCATTGGCCATGTAGGTTAAATAATCTCTATCTAACAAATCTTTATAAATACCGTTACTAATAAAGATATCTTTTAATCCGTCATTGTCTGCATCAAATAGTAAAGTAGACCAACTCCATTCGGATGCATGAACATCAGAAAAACGGCTTATTTCGAAAAAGGTGTCATCGCCCATATTTTGATGTAACGCATTTCTTGAAAATTGGTAATGATACCCATTTTTTACTGCCAATGCATTCTTATCCCACGATTCAAATAAGGTTTTGGTACGTTGTCTTTGGATTGTTTTTGGTAACATTTCAGTCACCATAATATCCGTGTTTCCATCATTGTTTAAATCTGCTGCATCTGCTCCCATAGAGCCCATTGAAATGGAATGAAATTGTTCCGTTAGTTGTTCCTTAAAAGTACCATCTTGCTGATTTACATAAAGGTAATCTCTTTCAAAAAAATCATTTGAAATAAAAATATCGGGCCAAGTATCCTTATTATAATCACTGATTGTGATACCTAAACCAAATCCAATAGCACTGGAATAAATATGAGCTTCTTTGGTCACATCAACAAAAATATTATTATCATTTCGCAGTAATTTATTTCCTTTTTCAGTGGCATTATCCCGTTGATCTTTGATTAAATCATAGTTTCCAACAGAACGAATTGAATTGTTTAAAAGATAACAATCCAAATCTCCATCTTTGTCATAGTCGAAAAAATTGGCTTGTACGCCTAATCCTGTAATATCTAAACCGTATTTTTTAGACTGTTCACTAAAAGTTAAATTACCATTATTGATAAAAAGTTGATTGTGTCTGTTGTTATCTCTTGGAGGGCCTGCTTGACAAACGTAAATATCTAACAATCCATCAGAATTGATATCTACAAAAGTAACACCAGAAGACCAATTGTCTGTACTTAAGACCCCTGCTTTTTTAGTGATGTTTTCAAACTTCCAATCCCCTTTATTCAGGTACAATTGATTTTCAACAAGATTTCCAGAAAAATAAATGTCTAATAATCCATCGTTATTAATATCACCCAAAGCAACACCACCACCATTATAAAAATTTTTATAGGTGTATGGATTCAAATTTTCTGTTTCCACTAATGTATTTGCAAACTGAACACCTGTATTCTCTTGTAATTCAAATAATGTTTTTACTTTTTCTTCTTGATCACAAGAAAAAAAAAGTAAAAAAAGTATTGAAAGAAATCCAAGTTTTAAATTCATAAAAAAAGGCCGTATAAATGGGTCTAAATATTAATACGAAATTGATAAAATAGTCTGTAATACACTGTATATATAGACAAACAAATCTAAGTTTTATTGTGATGATTTACAACTGATAGTACTAAAATATTCCATTAAAAAGTTAAAATTTAACATAAAATAGCAGCTAAAAAAAACGGGTTGTCATACGACAACCCGTTACTATAATTTATTGATATAATCTGTAATAATTCTACAAATTAGTAACCCGTATTTTGTGTTAAAGTACCGTTACTTGCATCAATTTGTTCTTGTGGAATAGGGAATACAGTTCTATGTACATCACTGTTGTTCTTTTCCCACCATGAGCTACCCCATTTGTCAAAACGAATTAAATCTTGTCTACGAGTTACTTCCATAAACATTTCTCTACCTCTTTCTGCCAAAAAGCTATCTGCAGTAATACCAGACATTGCAGGTACACCAGCTCTTGCTCTTAAAGTGTTTACATCAGTAGCTGCTAAACTCCAGTCTCCTGCAGCTCTTGCGTTTCCTTCAGCACGTATTAAATACAATTCACCTAAACGAATAATAGGGAAATCATTATCCATATTGTCAAGTTGTCCTTGTCTAAAGCTAAACTTCCCTAAACGAGCACCACCTTTTCTTGAAGCATTTGGCTCCAATTCATTAATAGCAGCAGTATAGGTTAATTCTAAATCTCCACCAGTAGCAGCATAATCTAAAATTACAGACCCTTCATAATCTGATTGCGCACCAATAATAAAGTTGGCAGTTTTACGCTTGTCGGCAACATCATAAGAATTGTAGAAATCTTCTAATGCAGAATACCCATTCCAAGGTTGACTTTGAAGATTCCAAGTAAATTGACTTGAATAATGCAATGACATTTGTGCAAAGTTCATGTTTGGTCCAGTAACGTTGTCGTAAGCAATTGACCAAATAATTTCAGGATTACCTTGGTTATTCGGAGCAAATACAGCCGCATAACCTTCTAAGTTTTCAGGATCTGTAGCTACAGAAGGTCTTCTACCTTCATTTGGCTTAGAACAACCTGTATCACATAACATGTAACCTCCATTATCAATTACATATCCTGCAGCAATCGCAGCTTCAGAATACATAGCATTACCTGTATACACTTCTGCATTCAAATACAACTTAGATAATATACCTAAAGCAGCAAATTGATTGATTCTATAAGCATCTCTTGAAGTTCCTAATGGACTTGAAGTTAAATCCATTGCCATAGATACGCTTGAAATCCCTAAAGAAGCTAATAATTCAGACTCAACAAAGTCATAAACCGCAGCTCTTGTAGCTTGAGGTGCATCCACTCCAGGGGTTGTAACTATTTTCACTCTTCCATACATGTCTAATAAACGGAAGTAGAAAAATGCTCTAAGTGCTCTTACTTGAGCAACTTGATCTGCATTTAAACCACCATCTGCAAGAGCAGTATTACAAGCTCCAATAGCAGCATATTGCTGGTTCCACGCATCCTTAATAGGACCGTTTGTAGATGTAAATGTATGTCTGTGCATATTAATCCAAATACCACCATCATACCAGTCACCACCTTTTTGTGTAATCGCCATTTCATCTGAAGATACAGAATTCACTGACCAGTATCCACCATGATTTGCAGAACCTGCATTTCTTAATTCATTGTATGCAGAACTAACTGCATCGGCTGGGCCTGAACCACCACCGTCAAATGTTCCAAAAGAAGGTTCTGTTCCGTTAAATGAAGAATTCACTTCTCCAATTAGAACTTCATCTAAATCTGTACAAGCACTTACCGTAAGTAATGCGAAACAAATTGTAAATAATTTATAAGTATATTTCATTTCTATTTTTATTAAAAGTTAATATTTAATCCTACAGTGATCGTTCTTGCAGAAAAATAGTTATATCTTCTGTCAATCCCTGGTGTTAATGGATCTGCATTAGAACCTAAGAATCCACCATTATCAACTGAACCTCTATCCTGTAGCGCTGGTTCTGGATCTGCACCTGAATAATTCGTAATTGTAAATAAGTTTTGTCCACTTAATGACAATCTAACATTTTTGAAGTACTTGTTGCTTTCAGCAATATCGAAAGTATATCCAACTGATAAGTTGTCTAATTTTACGAAATCTGCTTTTTCAACATATAAAGAACTAAATTTAGCGTTTGTAATTGCTGGATCAGCTAACTCAGTATTTACGAAGTTATAAGATCCTTGAGAACCAACTCTTGGCTCATAAAACACTCTAAAGTTGTTTACCATACTGTGTCCAAATGCTCCTCTAAAAAACGCATTTACATCCCAATTCTTATAAGAAATACTGTGAGACCATCCTAATTCGAAATCTGGAATACCATTTCCTAATTTCGTTAAATCTCCATCAATGTTTCCGTCACCGTCAGCATCAATTGCATTGTCATACAATTGGTCTGTTTGCATTACTCCATCTCCGTTAAGATCTAAGAAGTTCTGACTTCCATCAGTTATTGTTCCATCCCATACTGGTCCATAAATTTGACCAATTTCTTGTCCTGGAGCAACTAAAACTACATTTGTATCATTCTGTCCTGGTGCACCTAAATTTCCTCTTAATCCACTTCTATCGAAAGAATCTAAAGTTGATTTGTAGCTAGACAATACCAATCCTGAGTTATACGTTAATGTTTCGTTTTTAATGATGTCATAGTTTACAGCCAATTCAAAACCATTCGTAGACAAATCTCCACCATTTTCAACACGTGATCCCGTTGGATATACAGCTGCATCAACAGTTCTTTCTAAAATAAAATCAGAAACTTTACGTGTATACAAATCTAATGTAGCAGACAATCTACCCGCATTGTATTCGATACCAAAGTTTGTTTCTGCTTTTTCTTCCCACTTCAAGTCTGGATTTGCATCCGTTGCTTGTTGAGTACTTAATAAATCTCCAGCAGGATTGAAACGTGCATACTGAAGACCATATTGAGAAGGTAAAGAACCAGTAACACCGTATCCTAAACGAACTTTTAATAAGTTCACATTCTCTAATTGTAAATATTTATTCACATCTACTCCTAAACCTAAAGCTGGAAAAAGACCCCACTTGTTGTTTTCTCCTAATTTTGTAGAACCTTCTCTACGCATCGATGCATTGAAATAGATCGCATCGTCATAAGAAACATTCATTCTACCAAAAAATGCAATAATTTTTTGATCTGGTGAACGATCACTACTCACTTCTAATTGACCAGCATTCACTTGATCCTGAGACCACTCTAATGCATCAATATATGCTAAGTTATCATTTGGAAAATCTCCAGCAGATAAGAAATAGCTATTAAAGTTTTCTTGTTGCCAAGAATAACCCGCTGTAAATTTCATATTGGTCTTTTCGCTTAAGTCTAAGTTGTAATCTCCATAAAGTTCAAATAACTTAAATCTGTTTTCTCCTGAAGTTAAACGCGCTAAACCTTTACGTGTTGGACTAGAAGCATTTCCTCTAAACAAAGAAGTTGTTGTGTAGTACTCTCCGTTTGTGTATTTTGAAGCTTGTTCAGAATAAATAGCACTTGCAGAAAAGTTATCAGAAAAGTCATACTTGAAGTTACCACTATAAGTAAACTCATTTCTACTTCCTTGATTTGTATTTTGATTGATAATAGAAACTGGGTTAAAACTATCAAACAAACCTAAGGTTTCAAAATAACCTCCATAAGGATCAGCGTTATAAGGATACGGTGAATCGGCACCATATACTGGAGCTGTTGGATTGTACAATACAGCATATCTTAAAGCTTCATTGAATCCGTAATCAGTATCTCTACTTGTATAAGATGCATTGAAGTTAATTTTCAATTTGTCATCTAAAATTCGAGTCGTAGCTTGTAATCTTGTGTTGAATTGGTCAAAACCAGATTTCTGTAAAATCCCTTGAGACTCTCTAATGTTAGTAGATAATCTAAAAGTAGTGTTTTCATAACCACCAGACATAGAGATGTTGTGGATATTTGTTACTGCAGACCTTGTTACTTCGTCTAACCAGTTTGTTCTACTACCTAAATCTGTACCACCTGCAGCAGAAAATTCATCTCCAGACATTACGTCGATTGTATTTAAAATTGAAGCAACTGCAACAGAACCACTGTAAGCAACTTCCGTTGTACCAGCTTTACCTCTTTTGGTAGTTACAATAATAACTCCACTAGAACCACGAGATCCGTAGATTGCAGCAGCAGATCCATCTTTTAAAACAGTCATTGTTTCAATATCACTTGGATCAACATTATTTAAAGAAGCTCCAATAACGCCATCTACAACAACTAATGGTGAAGAGTTTGCTCCTACTGTAGAAATACCTCTTAAACGAATAACGGCATCTTCATTAGGATTCCCTCCTTTGTTATAAATACTTAAACCCGCAACTTTACCTTGAAGTAATTGAGAAGGAGCATTAATAGTACCTCTGTTAAATTCTTCTTCTGTTACTTTGGTAACCGATGAAGTAATTTCTTTTTTAGTACTGTTTCCATAACCCACAACAACAATCTCATCTAATTGAGTTGCGTCTTGTGCTAAAGTTACATTAACAGTATCTGAATTTACTGTTTTCTCAGTTGTTTTGTAACCTAAAGATCTAAAGACTAAAACGTCTCCTTGTTTAGCTGTTACAGAATACTTTCCATCAAAGTCAGTTTCTGTTCCAACAGAAGTTCCTTTCACGTTTACACTTACGCCCGGCAAAGTACCAGAGGCGTCAGAAACAACACCTGTAACGGTTTGTCCATACATAAAACCACCAACCAATAAGAGAATCGGTAAGACCAGTTTTTTAAGTAATTTGTTTTTCATTTAAATTTGAGTTTAAAAAAGTTAATTAAATTTGTAAATTATTCTTGTAAGTGAACAATTTTATCAATTGTAATATTAACAAATAATTATGATTTTATTAACGAATTCATAAAAATAGCCCTAAAATTTTACCGAAAACGTTTTCGGTGCTAAATGTGAGACTATTTTAGCTCTCGAACCCAAATGTTTCGATAGCTAACACCACTTTGATCTTGGTGGTCCTGTAGCTTAATGGGTGCTTTCCCATGCGCTTGATTTTTGGGCCAGCCAATATACTCTGTGGTCCCTTTTATTAAATAATGATCTTGAATTAAAACACCATTATGAAGAACAGTAATAGTCGCATGTTTTGAAAGCAGTCCTTTGGCATCAAACTCAGGGGCATGATAAATAATGTCGTAAGCATTCCAATCTCCGGTTTTCGAAGAAGCTTTTGCCAAGGGTATCGATTGTTTATAAATAGCCCCTACTTGCCCATTGACATAGGTTTCATTGTCGTTATTGTCTAAAATCTGTACCTCATATCGGTTTTGAAGAAAAACACCGCTATTGCTTCTATTTTGTCCATTTGCTCTTTTCGCAATATTAGAACGCCATTCAAGATGCAGTTGAACCGACCCGAAATTTCTTTTGGTTTGAATATCTCCTGATTTGTCTTTTACAGTCATACTCTTATCCTTGTTCAAAATCCATTGTACTGCTGTAGAATCTTTTGAAGAAATCCATTCATCAAAATGGATACCATCAAACAAAACAATTGCATCCGATGGAATACCAGTTGTTTCGTCTACTGAAACTGTTTTTGGTTTTGGCGACCATACCTCTGTTTCTGCAGGCTCCATTGGTGCAGCTTCTTCTACACTTTCTAACACTGAAATTTCCTTTACCGTTTGATCACAGCCCATCATGGCTAGGCTGCATCCTAATATTACAAAAAATCTTCTCATACTTATATCCCTAAAATTTGTTTTAAATAATTTTCATCCATTTTATCACTCCCAGCAAAATCGTCAAAACGCTTGTTGGTAGCTTCAATAATATGCTTTTTTATAAAATCAACACCTTCACGAGCACCTTGTTCAGGACTTTTAATCACACATTCCCATTCCAATACAGCCCAAACATCGCAACTGTATTCGGTAAGTTTCGAAAAGACTTGCTTAAAATCTACTTGTCCGTCTCCTGGCGAACGATAACGGCCAGCTCGGTGTTTCCAATCATTGTACCCTCCAAAAGTCCCTTTTTTACCTGTTGGATGAAATTCAGCATCTTTTACATGGAACGCTTTAATAAATTCATGGTAATGATCTATGTATTTTAAATAATCCAATTGTTGTAATACAAAATGAGATGGATCGTACAACATATTTACACGTTTGTGGTTTCCTGTTGCCGCTAAAAATCGTTCAAAAGTATCGCCATCATGAATATCCTCTACTGGATGTACCTCATAACAAACATCTACTCCGTTGTCTTCAAAAGTATCTAAAATGGGCACCCATCGGTCTGCTAATTCCTTAAATCCTGTTTCAATCAATCCTTTAGGTTGTTGTGGCCATGGATGAATCATCGGCCAAAGTAAAGATCCTGAAAATGTAGCATGTGTTTTTAAACCCAAACGTCTGCTAACCATGGCTGCTTTTTTCATTTGATCAATGGCCCATAAAGTTCTTTCTTTTGGTTTCCCTTGAAGTGCTTTCGGTACAAATACATCAAACATCACGTCATGCGCAGAATGAACGGCAACTAACTGACCCTGAATGTGAGTAGACAATTCTGTAATTTCAAGTCCGTAACTATTTATTTTCCCTTTAAATGCATCGCAATAGGTTTGACTATTGGCGGCAACATCTAAATCAATAATCGATTTATCTAGCGTGGGAATTTGTACTCCTTTATACCCTAAATCTGATGCCCATTTGCACAAACCATCGAGTGAATTGAAAGGCGTTTTATCGTCCATAAACTGTGCTAAAAACACAGCAGGTCCTTTTATTGTTGTCATCTTTTATTTTGGATTATTAAAAAAGTTCTAAAAGAGAAAGAAAATACCAATACCTCTCTTTTATCCATTGAACTTATAAATTATATTATTAGTTAGCAATAAATATAAACGAACCTTTATAGTTCATTCATTGCAACCCATACATTTCCTTGCTGATGGGAGGCTACGGCTTTTTCTATAAAACTTACGCCACGAATACCGTCTGTCATCGTAGGAAATTCACCCGAATTATACGGTTCTTTATGAATCGCTTTAGCAACACCTTTGTAAATATTCCCCATCGCATCAAAAATTCCTTCAGGATGCCCTGGCGGTAACTTTGTTCCTCCTAAAGACAACTCGCTATTATAAGTGTGTCCTGGCTTTAAGACTTGGAGCGGTTTTCCTTCTTCCATTAAATACAAGAAATTCGGATTTTCTTGTTCCCATTTAATTCCAGCTTTGTCTCCATAGATTTTAACAACAAAACTATTTTCTTCACCTGTTGCAATCTGACTCGTACAAATAACACCTTTTACGTTGTTTGAACAACGAAGTAAAATCGTACCATCAATGTCCATTTTATTGTCTGAATAGAGATAGTTTAAATCGGCTAAAATACTTTCTATGGTAACACCCGAAACATATTCTAACATTTCAAAAGCATGGGTACCGATATCCCCCACACAACAGCTCAGTCCAGATTTTTCTGGATTAAGTCTCCAAGTATTTGAACGTTTTTCGGTATCATGTATAATTGGATTAATCCAACCTTGATAATACTGTGCATCTATTTTTTGAATATTTCCAAGTACACCTTCTTTTACCATTTCTCGCATTTGACGAATCATTGGATACCCTGTATAGGTATAAGTAACAGCAAAAACTGTTTTGGCTTTTTGTAATGTTTCTTTTAAGATTGCTGCTTCAGAAGAAGTAGTCGTCATTGGTTTTTCACAAATGACATGAAAACCATTTTCTAATAGTTTTTTTGCCATTGAAAAGTGCAAAAAATTGGGTGTTAAAATAGAAACGACTTGCATTCGCTCTTGTTCAGGAAGTCTTAACTCTTGAGCAATTAGCGTATCAAAATCTTTGTATATTCTATTTGTAGGCAATCCAATATTTTTAGCAAAACCTACATTTTCATCCCAATTAAGATTAAACACACCACCAACCAGTTCATATTTATCAAACATCGAAGCAGCTACACGATGCAACACACCGATTAATGAATCACCTCCTCCTCCTAATATTCCTAATTTTATTTTAGAATTCATTTCTTTTTTTAAGATTTATAATCTACTTTTTCGTTTTTAAAAAACAAGGCAAAAATTACAAGTACAGCAATTGCAAAGATGGCTGGAAACAGCCAAATATCTTGCCAACTATGCGCACCGTTTGCAATTAAGTTTTTATCGACAATATTTCCTGCTACCCAAAAACCAACCAACATACCAATTCCATACGTTGCTAATGTAATTAGACCCTGTGCGGCACTTTTTACTTTATCTCCAGCTTTAGAGTCTGTATAAATTTGCCCAGAAACAAAGAAAAAATCATAACAAATTCCGTGCAATGCAATCCCAGTTACCAACATAAAGAACAGGTCTCCATTATTCCCATATGCAAATAATACATATCGAATTACCCAAGCAAACATTCCAAATAATACAGTGTTTTTAAAACCATATTTTTTAAAGAAGAAAGGTAACAACAGCATAAAAGCAACTTCTGAAACTTGTCCTAAAGAGGCCCAAGCAGTCGAATTATCTACTTTGTATTCCGTTAAAAACAAACTTATATTTTGATAATAAAATGCGAGTGGGATACAGATTAAAAATGAAGAAATAAAGAATACTAAAAAGTTGCGATCCTTAAATAACTTCAATGCATCCAATCCTAAAATATCAGAAATAGTGGCTTTTTCTTCCTTATTTGACGTTGGAGGTGTTTTCGGTAAAAAGAAACTAAAGACACCTAAAACTAAGGAAGCAATTGCAACCATTATAAATGTATTCGATAACATTCCGTTTGCAATATTTGATTCTGAATCCCATTTAAAAATAAAACTAATCGCTAAACCTGCTAAAATCCAACCAATAGTTCCCCATACTCGAACCATAGGAAATTGTTTTGCAGGATCACTCATCTGGTTAAAAGAAACCGAATTGACCAAAGCCAAAGTAGGCATATAAGCAATCATATATCCTAATACATAAGGATAAAACGTACTAAATTCCGTTGATTGTGCCATCATATACATTAAAACTGCTCCCACAAGGTGCAACACACCAAGAATTTTCTCGGCATTAAAATAACGATCTGCAATCATACCAATAATAAACGGAGCAATAATGGCTCCCCAAGACTGTGTTGAGTAGGCCATCCCTGTTTCTGCTCCAGATGCATTTAGATTACTTCCTAAGAAAGAACCCATCGTCACAAACCATCCTCCCCAAATAAAAAATTCGAGAAACATCATAAATGATAATTGAAATTGTACTGTTTTTTTCATCGTATTCTATTTTTTATTTTCAAAACCTCTACTATTTTATTGAATTTCCTTTGCTGCTTTCAAAAGCAAATCTCTCGTTGCTTTAATTCCTGAAGCATCGTCTAAACGACTTCCTTCATACTCAACACCAACAAAACCAGTATAACCTGCATCTTTTACAATTTGCATCATTCGGATAAAGTCGATAGTTGTTTCATTGCCTTCAGCATCAAAATCATAAGATTTTGCACTTACTGCCTTCGCTTTGGGCATCATTAATTGGATACCTCTGTATTTGTCTGGGTACACTTCTTCACAGTCTCCCCATTTAGCGGAAGGATCGGTTCTTTTTGTACACCAATTTCCAAAATCTGGTAATGTTCCACAATTATCCATATTAACATCCTGAATAGCTTTCATTAATTTTTCAGCATCTGACGACAACCAACCATGATTTTCACAAAGCACATTGATGTTTTTTGAGGCAGCATAGATCGATAATTTTCTAAGACCATCTACCACAGAATTTTTCCAAATTTCAGGAGCATTGGTTCCAAAAGTATTCACTCGAATGGAATGACACCCTAAAACTGCTGCTGCATCTACCCAGCGTTTATGATTTTCCACAGCAACATCTCGTTTTGCTTCATCAGGATCAGCTAAATCGCCTTCATTATCAACCATAATCAAAACGTTTTGCATATTTTCAGTTTCACTTATAGTTTTGAGTGAATCAATTACTGCAACAAAACCTAATTTCTCTATTTCTCCAGCATACAATTGACTTACATATTCTAAACCTTCAAATCCCATTTCTTTTGCTTGTGAAGCAAAATGAAAAGGTGATTTTTTTTCATTAAGAACATATTTATGAAGAGACCATTGTGCTAATGAGAGTTTAAAGAAAGGAGACCCTGTATTCGCAGGTGCTACTTTTTTAGGCTCGTTTTTACAGCTAAAAACTACTGATAAAAGAAGTGTTAATAATAAAACAGTTTTTGATTTTGGAAGGATTCTTGCGTCCATTAGATTTGATTATTTAAAATTTATGAGGTTGAAAATTATAAAATGAAACATAAAACTGTGTGTATAATTATTCAGTGAAAAATTTTAAACAAAAAAGCTAAGGTGTTACAAACGCTTTTTTACGGTAAGAAACTGGTGTGCATTTCACTTGTTTTTTAAACATCGTTGCAAAGTATTGACTGGTAGAAAATCCACATAAATAGGCGACATCCGAAATACTTAAATCCAATTGTTCCTGCAAAATTCTCTTGGACATTTCAATGCGTCTATGCATTAAATACTTCATTGGTGTTAAGTTCGTTAATTGCCTGCAATGAAAAGTAAAACGCGTTAAACCTACTCCTGAAGATTTTGCCATTTTTTCAACGGTCCAATTCTCAGACAAACTTCCTTCTAATTCTTTTAACAACAACTGAACACTTCGAGAACTATTTACCAATTCTTCATCCAACTTTACCTTATCAACGACCAACAAATCAAGAAGAAACAACAGTAAACTATTGACCAACAGTCTTATTTTAGAGGCATTGCTCCCATCAACATCTCCATCAACTGCTTTCCCAATTTGCTGAAAACAATCTAAAATTCGTTTGTCCCCTTTCCAAGAAATATTTTCATTTTGTCTTAAAATAGTGGTTAATTTCTCGAGGTCATTTGGCGCTAAAACAATCCAATCTGGCCAAGACCAGTTTTGATGTGGGCGTCGAACACCAAGATCTAAAATGACCCAGTAGAATCGGCCCATACCAATATCTGGCCCACCCACCTTATGCATCTCCCAAGGCCTTGTTATTGTTAAGGAATTAGGATTCAAATTCATCTCTACTCCTTCTTGTGCATAAGGCATTGTTCCCGATTCTAAAAAATGAATTTCAATGCCTTCATTGCGATGCCAATCTAGACCCCAGTCTTGCGGCTCATTCGCATCCCAATATCCAATGCTATTGATCCCTAATGTGTCATCAGTCAAACGCTTTCCAGGATACGTGTATCTCGCCAAAGCATTGAACTTTAGTTTCTTTCTTGAAACAGCATCTATTAATGGCAAACAAGTATCAGCATGATACTCAATTCCGTCAACCTCAAAGGGTGTTATATTTTGTATATTTAATTTCACTGAATAATATTGAACATTATAAGTTGCCAAATTAATTAATTTGGCTGATAAATCAACAATTTATATTAGATTTAATTTAGAATATGACAATAATATAGCAATAAAAACAACATATCAATTAATTACAAATACAATTATGGAAAATCATCAATTCGACGCGATAGTAGTTGGAACAGGAATTTCTGGGGGCTGGGCAGCAAAAGAACTTTGCGAAAACGGTTTAAAGACATTGGTTCTTGAAAGAGGAAGAATGGTAAAACACGTAGAAGACTACCCGACAGCTCATTTAGATCCATGGGACTTACCCAATGGTGGAAAAGCAAGCAGAGAAACTCGAGAACGAAAACACAAACAACACAGAACAGGCTATACAACACAGGAAGCTCGACAACACTTTTTTGTTGATGATTTAAAGCATCCTTACAATGAAGAAAGACGTTTTGATTGGATTCGTGGCTATCATGTAGGCGGACGCTCATTAATGTGGGGACGACAAAGTTACCGTCTAAGTGATGTTGATTTTGAAGCAAACAAAAAGGATGGAATTGCTGTTGATTGGCCAGTTCGTTATAAAGATATCGAACCTTGGTACGATAAAGTGGAAGAATACATAGGAGTAAGTGGTCAAAACTTAGGTCTGAAACACTTTCCAGATCAAAAGCTACTAAAACCGATGAATTTAAATTGTGTGGAAGAACACCTTCAAGAACAAATATCGGAAAAATTTGATGATGATCGCTTGCTTACCATTGGAAGAACAGCACATATTACAGAAGGAACCAAAGAAGGATTGGGTAGAAGTACCTGCCAGTATCGAGACAGATGTATGAGAGGTTGTCCTTATGGCGCATATTTTAGTAGCAACTCCTCTACATTACCAGCCGCAGAGGCAACAGGAAATATGACTTTAAGACCTAATTCTATTGTGCACGAGGTTATTTATGACGAAAAGAACAAACAAGCAACAGGGGTTCGTGTTATTGATGCAGAAACAAAAGAAAAACATGTTTATCATGCCAAAGTAATCTTTTTGTGTGCATCTGCTATGGCATCCGCATCGATTCTATTACAATCAAAATCAGAAAGATTTCCGAATGGATTGGGTAATGACAGTGGAGAACTAGGGCACAATATTATGGACCACCACTTTCATGTTGGAGCACAAGCAACCGCAGAAGGATTTGATGATAAACATATCAAAGGGAGAAGAGCCAATGGAATTTACATTCCAAGATTTAGAAATTTAGGAGGTAAGACCGATAAGAAAGACTTCTTAAGAGGCTACGGTTATCAGGGAGGTGCAAGTAGAGAAGACACTTCAGAAATGGTAGCAGAATTGAAATACGGTCCAAAATTAGTGGATGCCATTTTAAAACCTGGAGAGTGGAATGTAAACTTATTGGCTTTTGGAGAAACCTTGCCTGACCACAGTAACAGAATGTATTTAGACGAAAATAAAAAAGATGAATGGGGTTTACCAACCATTACTTTTGATGCTGCATTTGGAGAAAATGAATTTAAAATGCGAAAAGATATGCAGGAGGAAGCTATAAAAATGTTGAAAGCTGCTGGATATAAAAATGTAAGAGGATACGATAATGGTGGTAAAGCGATGGGACTTGGAATTCATGAAATGGGAACAGCTCGAATGGGAAAAGATCCAAAAACATCTGTACTTAACAAATACAATCAAATACATGCTTGTAATAACGTCTATGTTACCGATGGTGCATTTATGACTTCTTCTGGCTGTCAAAATCCATCATTGACCTACATGGCATTTACAGCGAGAGCAGCAAACCATGCCGCAAAAAAACTTAAAAAGAACGCTTAATACTCATAAATTATGAAACGTAGAGACGCACTCAAAAACATAGGACTTGCAGCAGGGTTTACAATTGCTGCACCCAGCTTGCTAAGCATTTTTCAAAGCTGCACAACAAATACAGAAACTTGGGTTCCTAAATTTTTAACACCCAATGAAAAAACAGTATTGACAAATTTGGTAGATATCATTTTACCAAAAACAGCCTCTACTCCTGCTGCATCTGAAGTCAATGTTCCACAATTTATAGACAAATATATTGATGAAGTATTAAGCATCGAAGACCAAGCTATTACGAGAACTGCTTTTGAAAGATTGATTGCAACCTTAAAACCGAATGAAACAACTCCGATAGATCAATTAACAGAAGAGAATTATACCGCAATATTAGATCGATATTTATTGGTGAAAGGTGATATAGATATTGAAAGAGAAGAAAACCCGGAAGCTAAATCGATGACACAATCTGAGTTTTTAGGACAACTCAAATGGTTGACAATTACTGGGTATAGAAATTCAGAGCAAGTAGGTGAAAACATCCTTGTCTATGACCCAATACCTTCCGCTTATTATAGCGGTGATTTACAAGAGCTAACAGGAGGAAAAGCTTATTCTCTTTAATCTAAATTTAAAAAACATAAAAGCGACAAAACAATGTATACACTTCTTAAATACAGTTATTTCATTGTTCTTGTTGCTTTTTTTAGTTGCCAAAAAACCACAGAAAATACGCTCATTAAAACTGAGTCTAAAAAGCAATGGAAACCACTATTTAATGGTAAAGATCTAGAGGGATGGAGTCCTAAATTTAATGGTTATGCATATGGTCATAATTACAAAAATACCTTCAGTGTATCAAAAGGTCATTTAAAGGTATCCTATGATGCTTATGATAATTTTACAAACGAATATGGGCATTTGTTTTACAAGACTCCTTTCTCTTATTACACTTTAAGATTACAGTATCGATTTGTAGGTAAACAGGCGAAAGGTGGTGCTTCTTGGGCTGAAAAGAACAGTGGTGTAATGATCCATTGCCAAGCTCCAGAAACCATGTTAATAGAACAAGGGTTTCCAATATCTTTGGAAGTACAGTTTTTAGGAGGTGTAAAGAAGGAAATTGCACGTCCCACAGGAAACTTATGCACACCTGGTACCCATGTCGAAATTAATGGTCTTAAAGAAACAACTCATTGTATTCCTTCAAAAGGGAAAACATATTACGGTGAAGAGTGGGTTTCTGTGGAAATCGAGGTGAGAAAAGATTCTATAACGCATTATGTTAACAAAAATAGGGTAATCTCATACGCAAATCCAACCTTTGGTGGTCAGTTTTTAGAGACCAGTTCTAAAAAAGTGCAACAGAGGGATGGGGAATCACTAAAAAGTGGATATATTTCTTTACAGAGTGAAAGCCATCCAATAGAGTTTAAGAACATTGAAATACTTGAATTTTAAGGTATCTTAAAATTCAAGTATTTTTTAAATATTACTCTACAATAAACTTCCCTTTCATCATCGCAAAATGCGCTGGGAAACTACAAATAAAATCATAGGTTCCGGCCTCTGGAGCAGTAAATTCAACAGTAGCGGATTCTCCACCACCAATCATTTTGGTATGGGCTATGATATCTGTACTACCTTCTGGAATATAATCATTATTTTTTGCTGCTGCTGCCAAACTTGCAAATGCTGAAAGCTTTACACCTTTTTGTAAAATTACAACATTATGTCCCATGATCCTTTTGTCCAATTTCCCTGTGTGCTTAAGCGTCAAAATCACTTTTTGCCCCGCTTTAACAGTCATTTTTTTAAAATTAAACTTCATTACATCATTAGAGGTCATTAAAATATTTGCAGTACCGTTAGCATCTATAGTAACATTGTTTTTTTTAGTTTTAGCTACGGGAACCGAAACTACCTCTTGATCTTTTGAAATGTCATTTTTTTGTTGTTTTCCGCAGCTTAATAATAATGATAAACTGATAATTGTCGTTAAAATATGTTTCATTTTATTGAATTGAATTTGAAAAATAAAAATACAAAAATTACCGAAAACATTTTTAAAATTAGCGCATAATTTTAGGTGATTTAGTTTATTTTTTTTTGACTACGAATCAATCTAAAATCAGTCTTTTTAAACGATAAAATTAATTGTTTTTTTAGGTTTCATTCTTCTTTGTAAAATAAATGTTCTATTTTTGATTGTCTATTATTGAATAATATTTAGCGAAAGAAGTAGACCAAACAGTTTCTCATATGTATTTTTTCTTTTTATTGGAAATGAGTACCTTAAAACTATAAATCAACTGCTATACAATGCAAAAAGCAAGTTTAAAATTTATTTCTAAAACCTTAGGGATTTCAGTTGCTACGGTTTCGAAGGCGCTAAATGACTACCCTGACGTTAGTAAAAAAACCAGAGATCTGGTTTGTAATTTAGCAAAAGAATTAAATTACAAACCCAACTCTTTTGCAGTCAATCTAAGAACCAAAGAATCTAAAACTATTGGTTTAATTATCCCTGTAATAGTTCATTATTTTTTCTCAAATGTGATAGAAGGCATCCTTAAAGAAGCTGAAAATGAAGGCTATTTGGTTATCATACTTCAATCCAATGACTCTTACGAGTTAGAAAAAAAACAAATTAATCTACTTATAAGTCACGGAGTAGATGGCATTCTAATGTCCCTAGCAAATGAAACCGCTAATTACGATCATTTAAATGCGGTATTGGCGCAAGACAAAACCTTGGTCATGTTTGATAAGATTGCCAAAATTGTAAAATGTTCAAAAATAATTATTGATGACCGAAATGCTGCCTATAAAGCAACACAACATTTAATCGATTCTGGATGCAAACGAATTGCACATTTTAGAGGAGCTCTTTTACCTCAAAATTCAATAGATCGTTTCTTAGGCTACAAAAAGGCATTGTTAGACAATAACATCCCTTATGATGCTTCACTCGTTTACACTTGTGAGTGTGAGGATAAGAGTTTTGAAGAAGGTCAAAAAAACGCAAAACAACTCTTAAAAGACCATGATGATGTTGATGGTATTTTTATAAATACAGATTTAATTGCAATCGGAGCCATAAATGAATTCAGAAAACAAGGGGTTCGCATTCCTGAAGACATCAGTATTGTTGGTTTTAGCAATTGGTTCATGTCATCTGTGACTTCCCCCTCATTAACTACAATCAATCAACCCGGTTTTGAAATGGGGCAAAAGGCATTTCATCAATTTCATGCAGAAATTAAGGCAATTAAAGATAAAAACCCAATTCCACCACGCACCATCACTCTTGAAACTGATCTCGTAAAAAGAGAATCTACCAAAGATTTCTGATGCAATTCTTTTTGAAGAAATTAAATAGTAAGAACAACACTATATTTCAAACTTCCATATTATTGTTTCATTAAGTCCACAATACTTTGCTGTGTTACTTTTGGGTTTGCACCCGCATTGGAAGCCACCAAAGCACCAACAGCACATGCCTTGTCAATTGCGCTTTGTGGAGTTTCTTTGAGCAACAAATGATGTATCAATGTTGCTAAAAATGAATCTCCCGCACCAACAGTATCCTTCACTGTTACCACGTAACCTGTATTATAAGAAAAAGTTTTATCACTATATATAATGGCGCCATTTTTACCAAGTGTTACACAAATAAGATGCGTATTGGTATGTTTTGAAATGAACAAAATATTCTTTTGTAAGTCTTTTGAATGAAACTGAAGTGAAGCACAAATTTCAAAAAGCTCTTCATCATTAAATTTTATAAAATCTGCCTGCTGCATTAACTCCTCTATTACATTGATTTTAAAATGAGGAGGTCTTAAGTTGACATCAAAAACTTTGAAAGACGCAGATTTTAAAAGCGTTAATAACGTATTATATGACTCTTCACTCCTAGCGATTAGACTTCCAAATATGAACGCTTGTGATTTTGACACAGTTGCTATCATCGCGTCCTCTAAGGCAATATAATCCCATGCACAAGGATATTTAATACAATAAGTAGCTCCTCCTTTTGCATCTAAATTTACAAGAACTTCACTGGTTGAAAATGTTTCATTAACTTGAAAAAATGCAGTATTTAAACCTTCTTTTTCGAGGGCATGTAGCAATTCATTTCCATTGAAATCTTTCCCTACACTGCTAATTACAGTTACGTTGTTCTGAAAAGAATGCAATCTTAAAGCAACATTAAGCGGTGCTCCTCCTATCATTTTATTGTTCGGAAACACATCCCATAAAACTTCACCAAAACAAACAATATTTGACATTTTTCTTTAATTAATTCAATTGAAACTCTTCAATTTTAATGTTTTCTAAAATCAATGCAGCATCTGAAGTATTTATAGAAAAGGCCTCAAACGGTTCATTGGGGAAAAATATTTCGGTCATTATTGTTTCTCCATCATTATAAAAAACTTCAATAGAAGTTTTATCTACAAGCACCTCTATTTTAAGCATATTAGAGGGGTTCTTTATTGGTGCTTTAGAGATGGTATTCGCAAACTTATCTGAAAAAGTCACCTTTCCTGAATTTTGTCGGTTCAAATAGTACTGTTTTTTAATGTTGTCTATTCCAAAAGAAAGGCGATCTCCAAATGAATTTTGAAACGTAAAATCATACTTATCACTTTTTAAGTGATTCATTTCTAACTGGATTCGTACACGAGACAAATCGATCTCACTTTTAGTGATAATTGTTTTCTGGTTGTTGACCGTCAACGTTTCTTTTACAATCGTTTTAGAAACATATTTTGATAATTCTGTGACTGGAGCAGACGAAAGTACAAACTCTTTTTCATTCTTTTTAAGCTTTAACTCTCTTGGAATGGTCATAGCACTTCTCCAAGTTTCTGTGGGTACATCTCTTGCATATTCCCAATTCGACATCCAACCAATAAATAGTTTACGACCATCTTTTTTAGGAATGTTTGACCAAGTTACACCCGCATAATTGTCTCTCCCATAATCCAACCAAACTGCACTGTCTTGCTGTAATTGTTGTTTAAAATCCGTATCTAATGTAAATTTTTGACCGTCAAAGTCGCCCACAAAATACTGTGTACCACTTCCTCCGTTTGGAGCTGCTGGATTGATGCTTACAAGCAACACCCATTTGGTTTCGTCTTGTCCACTCACTTTAATTGGAAATAAATCTGGACATTCCCACATGCCATCATGCTGTCCAAACGCTGCTCCAAAAGAAGATTCAAGAATCCAATCTCTTAAATTTAATGAGCTATAAAAAAGCACCTTATCTCCTGCTGCCAAGGTCATAATCCATTTACTATGATCCGCATCCCAAATAACCTTTGGATCTCTGAAATCTTTGATCCCTGAATTGGGGATCACTGGGTTTTTATCATACTTCACCCAAGTCATCCCTTCATCCAAAGAATAAGCAATGGCTTGCGTTTGAAAATCCAATTCACCCGCTTGTTCTCCTTTCATATTATGATAGGTATACATAGCTACAATTGGTACAATACCGTCTTTACCAAAACCAGATGTATTATTGACATCTACAACAGCACTCCCTGAAAAAATCAGTCCTAAATCATCTGGATAAATTGCAATAGGTTGTTCTTCCCAAGCAATCATATTAGTGCTCGTAGCGTGTCCCCAATGCATCGGACCCCAAACATTACCATCTGGATAATATTGGTAGTACAAATGGTAAGTTCCGTTTAAATAAAACATCCCATTCGGGTCATTCATCCAATTGGCTTTTGGTGTAAAGTGAAAGTTAGGTCTGTACAATTGTTCTTCTGCAGAAATCTCATTTGCAGCAATTTCTTTTGAATCTTTCTTCTCCATATTGTTTTTACAACCTACAGAAAAAACAAATACTCCTGCAATTAAAAGCAAGTGTATTCCATAATACGCTTTTTTATTTTTCATTTCTAATTAATTTTTTACTCAATGATTCTAAAGATTGTCCCTTTGTTTCTGGCATCATAAAAATGACAAATAACAGTTGAAATACCATCATAATTGCAAATACCATAAAAACTACACCCGCTCCAATTGTAGAGAAAAGTACGGGAACTAATGATGGAATTATAGCTGCTAAGACCCAGTGAGTAGATGACCCAAAAGATTGGCCTTTTGCACGTAAATGACTTGGAAAAATCTCTGAAATAAAGACCCAAATTACAGCACCTTGACCGATTGCGTGAGACGCAATAAATAAGAACAGAAAGATAGGAACTGCCATCCCACCCCAATCTAAGAAAAAAGCTAGTGAAACCAAACTTAAGGAAATGATATAACCAATTGAACCGATATACATGAGTGTTTTTCTCCCTAAACGGTCTATTAAAAACACGCCTAATAATGTAAATACTAAATTTGTAACTCCAATTCCAACACTACTTAATAAGGCAGTACTTTCACCCAAACCTGCTTCTTCAAAAATTCGTGGTGCATAATACAGAAATGCATTAATTCCTGAAAATTGATTAAAAAACGCAATTAAAAAAGCCAAAATTAATGGAAAACGATACTTTTTCATGAAAATATTTTCTCCTTCAGCGTGGCTATCATTTTCTGTTTTTATTTCTAGTAATAATTTTTCTGGATTTTCATCAGGATTAATCAATTCTAAAACTTCTCTAGCTTTTGCATCTCTATTTTTTGAAATAAGCCATCTGGGACTGTTGGGAACTGTAAAAATAAGTACGGTATAAATTAATGCAGGAACGGCTTCAATACCAATCATCCAACGCCATGCGTTTTCTCCAATATCGCGTAATAAATAATTTGATAAAAAAGCAATTAAAATTCCTAAAACAATATTAAATTGATAAAGTGCGACCAATCTACCTCTGTCATTCGCTGGTGAAATTTCTGAAACATAGGCAGGAGCCGCAATTGTAGAAGCTCCAACACCAATACCTCCTATAAATCTAAAAAAAGCAAACAGATAGGGGTCATTCACTAAAGAGGAGCCAATCGCAGAAACAAAATAAAAGACACCAATCCATATCAATGTTTTCTTCCTCCCAAATTTATTGGTAGGAATTCCACCAAATAAAGCGCCAAAAACAGTACCCCATAGCGCCATTGCCATTACAACAGAACCGTGAAAAGCATCTGAAGACTGCCATAATGCTTGTAATTTTTTATCTGCTCCTGAAATCACAACAATATCAAACCCAAAAAGAAACCCAGCCATTGCTGCTGTTATTGACCAGAGTAGTATTTTTTTATTCATATTTTAAGTATTTTTTTAAAACTAATACAAAGCAGCTAAAAAAAAATAATTATATATAAAAAACAGTATATATAAAATCGAAATCGTTTTCGAAAATTGAATAAAAGATCTTTTTCATTATTTTTTATAAAAGGCAATATTCTTTTGTACTTTGCAATTAAATAAATCAAACAAAATTTATGCAATTTCTCACATTTATAGGATTTACAGCTTTAGTTGCTATCATTGCTTATTTGAAAACTAGAAAAGAGACCGTTTCTTCAGATGGTTATTTTTTAGGTGGTAGAAGTTTAACTGCTGGAGTGATAGCGGGGTCTCTTCTACTTACCAATTTATCAACTGAACAAATAGTGGGTCTGAATGGTTCTGCCTATGAAAGTGGACTCTCTGTAATGGTATGGGAAACGCTGGCTGCGATCGCAATGGTAATCACAGCGATTTTTTTATTGCCAAAATATTTAAAAGGAGGTTTGACAACTGTTCCTGGTTTTTTAGCAAAAAGATTTGATGTTACAACAAAAACACTCACCTCTGGTTTATTTCTTTCTGGTTACGTAATTGTACTATTGCCCGTTATCTTATATTCTGGGTCCTTAGCAATTAGCGGAATGTTTAATGTGCCAGAATTATTAGGCGTTACTCACAAACAATCTATTTGGATTTGTGTTTGGGGAATTGGAATCATTGGATCTATATATGCTGTTTTTGGCGGATTAAAAGCGGTTGCAATCTCAGACTCTATTAATGCCATTGGATTGTTAATTGGAGGAATCTTAATTCCTATTTTTGGTTTAATGATGATTGGTGAAGATGGAAGTATTATGGATGGATTGTCTGTGCTTATCACTGAAAATCCAGAGAAATTTAAATCCATGGGAAGTGCAACAGATCCAGTCCCTTTTTATACCATATTTACAGGAATGATTTTAGTGCAACTGTTTTACTGGGGAACCAATCAACAAATTATACAAAGAGCATTGGGTGCTAAGAATTTGAAAGAAGGTCAAAAAGGATTGCTATTGGCCTCTTTCATAAAAATTCTAGGGCCAATCATTGTAGTTTTACCAGGTTTAATCGCTTTTCATTTATTTCAAGGAAATTTAGAATCTGCAGACAGTGCCTATCCAGAATTGGTTAGAAAAGTATTGCCCGAAGCATGGGTTGGCTTTTTTGCAGCTGTTTTATTTGGTGCTATTTTAAGTTCTTTTAATAGCGTTTTAAATAGCTCTGTTACCTTGTTTGGAATCGATATTTACAAACAACACATTAACAAAGATGCAGATGAGAAAACTGTAGTAAAGTATGGAAAAATGTTTGGAATCGTCCTTGCTATTGCAGCCATGTTTATTGCACCGTTAATTGCCAATGCGGGAAGTTTGTTTGACTATTTACAAGAAATAAATGGAATTTATAGTATTCCTATTTTAACAATTATTGTTGTTGGGTATCTTACCAAAAGAGTTCCTGCAATTGCAGCAAAAATTGGTCTTGTTTCCGGGTGTTTGCTATATATTATTAGTCAGTTTTTTATGCAGCCCTATTTTATCAATTCCGCATTAGAAAATGCAAAAACAGCTGGTATCACAGACACTGCTCAATTGGCTTTAATTGAAGCCCAGGCATACCCTCACTTTTTAGATATTATGGCCATTTTGTTTTTATCAAACATTGCAATCATGTTATTGATAGGAAAATGCTACCCAAGAAAAGAAGCCTATGTTCAAGAATATACCAAACAAGTAGACATTACTTCCTGGAAGTACACCAAGCTAGTTGGAATTGCTATTTGTGTTATTGTCGTTGGAGTCTATGTGTATTTTGCATAAGAATCCCTTTTTGAGCAGTTTGCCAATAACAAAAGGTTGATTTCCAAAAAAAAAGCAGCAATTAACCGTGTTTTTTAAACTCAAAAAATCGAAATATAAAGGAGTACTTATTGGTGAAATGAAATCAAAAATAGGCGCTCTTTTTAATGATTTTTTTTATTTTGTATATTAGTTGCTAAATGAGTGTATTTAATGCTTCAATAATATCCCATGAAAAAAACAATCTTTAGTTCGCTTTTACTCCTATTTTTCTTTCTAACCAGTAATGCACAAAAAAGCAATTCAATCACTTCAGAAAATTCTTTTATTGAGTGGAATATTGGAATCGCGTTCATCTCTGGTGAGAATTTTCCATTTCCAGGAAGCTCTGTTCTATGGGGAAAAACCTATGTAAATAAAAATGATATCATTTTTGAATATCAAGCTGGTTTTGCGTTTCCATCACTTATTACTGGTAAAATTGGTATTGGTAAAATGTTTGATACCACAAAAGTGATTGTAGGAATAAGGCCCTTCCCTTTTAATATTTTTTTACAATCTAGTTTTGCTACCCGAAAAAATGGATATTGGATTACCTCCGTTGAATTGAATCCTCTCAATGCAAACAACCATATATCATTTGCTTCAAAAGCAATTATAAACGTTGGGTATAGATGGAACCTGAATGCAAAAAATAGAGAGGAACTTTAAGTCTAACTAATATTTGCCCAAATTCCGGTAGATTTATAAATGGCAGTAAAAGTTGTTAAAATGCCTTTATTTTCCGGTTTCGATAAATTAGCATCTTCTTGCAACAAACCTATTGCAGCACTTCTTGCTTTCACCAAAGTAGCGCCATCTTTAACAACATCTGCAATTTTCAAATTCAACACACCACTTTGTTGCGTACCCATAATATTCCCAGGACCTCTTAATTTTAAATCTACTTCGGCAATTTTAAATCCGTCTGTAGTTTCCACCATGGTTTTTAAACGTGTTTTTGCTTCTGCCGAGAGTTTAAAACTCGTGATAAAAATACAATAACTTTGATCTGCTCCTCGTCCAACTCTTCCTCTAAGTTGATGCAATTGCGAAAGCCCAAATCGTTCGGCACTTTCAATAACCATAACACTGGCATTGGGAACATTCACACCAACTTCAATCACCGTAGTAGCCACCATGATTTGTGTTTCCCCTTTTACGAAACGTTGCATTTCAAATTCTTTGTCTGCAGGCTTCATTTGTCCATGTACAATACTGATTTGGTATTTTGGTGGTGGAAACTCTCTTGAAACCCCTTCATATCCATCCATTAAATCTTTATAATCCATGGCCGCCGATTCTTGAATTAAAGGATAGACCAAATAAATTTGTCTTCCTTTTTCAATTTCATCTCGCATAAACTTAAAAACAGAGAGGCGATTGCTATCATAACGATGTACCGTTTTTACTTCTTTTCTTCCTGGAGGCAGTTCATCTATCACTGAAATATCTAAATCGCCATACACCGACATGGCCAATGTTCTTGGAATAGGAGTTGCTGTCATTACTAGAATATGTGGAGGAACTATAGCTCCTCCATCGTCGATTTGAGCGCCTTTTGCCCAGAGTTTTGAGCGTTGTGCTACCCCAAAACGATGCTGTTCGTCAATTACGGCAATTCCTAGATTGTGAAACTTCACCTTGTCCTCGAGTAAGGCATGTGTTCCCACAAGAATGTGTAGTTGTCCGTTTTCTAAATTCGCATGAATTTCTCTTCGTTTTTTTATTTTTACAGAACCTGTAAGAATATCTACATTGATATTCATTCCTTCCAAAAGCTCGGAAACAGCAATATAATGTTGTTTTGCCAAAATCTCTGTAGGCGCCATAATCGTTGCCTGATATCCATTATCAATCGCCAACAACATCGACAACAAGGCAACAATTGTTTTTCCAGAACCTACATCTCCTTGCAGTAATCGGTTCATCTGTGCTCTGGAAGCTACGTCTTTTCGGATTTCCTTTAAAACTCGTTTTTGCGCATTCGTTAAATCGAATGGTAGCTTTTCTTTATAGAATTGATTAAAAACGTCCCCAACATTTTCAAATACAGGCCCTTTTATTTTTGCTTTATGAATCAATTTTTTACGCGCCAATTGCAGTTGAATGAAAAATAATTCTTCAAACTTTAATCGAAATTCTGCTTTTGCTAATTGTTCTTGACTTTTTGGAAAATGAACATTCAACAACGCGTCTCTTTTTGAAATCAATTGAAAATCATCCATAATTTCTTGAGAAAGACTTTCTTGAATTCCATCAAAGACTTGCTGTAATAGGTTTTGAATATAGCCACGAATCAACTTATTAGAAACGCCCGAGTTTGTTAATTTCTCTGTTGAGGGATATACGGGTTGCATTTTGGTTTGCAACTTTTTTTTGTATTCAGAAGCCAATTCAAATTCTGGATGCGGAATACTAAAATTTCCATTGTAGTGATTCAACTTTCCATAAACGACATAGGGTTCGTTTATTTTGAGGGAATCTTGGATCCATTTCTGACCTTTAAACCAAACCAATTCTATCGTACCCGAAGCATCTTGAAAAGTTGCTACAAGTCTACTCCCTCTCTTTTGAGCTATCGATTTTATGCGTGTAATTTTACCCACAATCTGTACTTCAGATGAATTGGGTCGCAATTCTTTAATTGCATAAAACTGTGTTTTATCAATATATCGAAACGGAAAAAAGTGCAACAAATCATTACAAGATTTGATTCCCAATTCGGCATACAAAAGCGATGCTCGTTGAGCACTAATGCCTTTTATGTATGTAATTGGGTAGTTTAAATTCACGCGATATCATTTACAACAACGAAAATAAAGAATTCAAGATTCACAAAAAACAATTTTTGATTCTTTATCATTGATGGAAATGAAAAAGCAGGAGAAAAATCCCTTAATTTAACGTATCTTTGCAGCCCGATAGAAACGATACAATGAGATTACACAGAAACTTGACTTTTGCAGTTATAGATAGTATTAGAGATATATTTAATGAAGGCGTTTACGCTGACAAAGCAGTAGAAAAAGCTTTAAAACGCGACAAGCGTTGGGGATCAAGAGACCGTAAATTTGTTGCAGAAACCATTTATGAAATTGTGCGTTGGAATCGACTGTATGCAGAAATTGCGGAAGTAAAGACTCCTTACGACAGAGATAATATTTGGAGAATCTTTTCTGTATGGTGTATATTGAGAGGAATTGCGTTGCCAGATTGGAATCAAATTGGAGATGTACCCGAAAGAAAAATAAAAGGACGTTTTGCAGAATTATCACGCACAAGAAAATTCAGAGAATCTGTTCCAGATTGGATGGATGCACTTTGTGTCGAAGAATTAGGAGAAGAAATTTGGACCAAAGAAATCGCCGCCTTAAACATTCAAGCGAGTGTTATTCTTAGAACAAATACCCTAAACGTTTCACGAGAAGTATTACAAAAAAAATTAAAAGCTGAAAACATCGATACCGCATTTGTACCCCAGCACCCAGATGCATTAGTTTTACCAGAAAGAGCTAATGTTTTTAAAACAGAAGCATTTCACAATGGATATTTTGAAGTACAAGATGCTTCTTCCCAATTGGTTGCCGCCTATTTGGATGTAAAACCAGGAATGAAAGTGGTAGATACCTGTGCAGGAGCCGGTGGAAAAACACTACACTTGGCTTCATTAATGCAAAATAAAGGGCAAATTATCGCCATGGATATTTACGAAAGTAAACTTCGTAAATTAAAGGTAAGAGCGAAAAGGAACAAAGCACATAACATCGATATGCGTGTCATCGATTCAACCAAACCCATCAAAAAATTACATGGAAAAGCAGATCGTGTTTTAATTGATGCGCCATGCTCTGGATTGGGTGTAATTCGAAGAAACCCAGATTCTAAATGGAAGTTGCAACCTGAATTTATTGACAACATCAAAAAAATACAACAGGAAATATTACAAAGCTATTCGAAGATGGTAAAACCAGGTGGAAAAATGGTGTATGCAACCTGTTCTATTTTACCTTCAGAAAATCAAAATCAAGTAAAAACCTTCTTAGCTTCTGAAGCTGGAAAAGATTTTACATTTGTTTCAGATAAAAAAGTAATGGCGCACATTTCTGGTTTTGATGGATTTTACATGGCTTTATTAGAAAAAAAATAAAAGTTACCATATTTTAAATTAAATTTGAATTTTATTGATTCACAAAAAATACCCTTAAAAATGAAAAAAATATTTTTTATTGTTGCAATTCTTAGTGCTTCACTCAGTGGCTTTTCACAAGAATCTTATTACAACGATGTGGATTTAACGTTGACTGGTTTGGCGTTAAAAAATGCTTTAAACGAAAAAATTGTCAATACACACACAAATTTTTTACAATACACTCCTGATGTTTGGATCGCTTCTAAAATTACAGATGCAAATCCAGAAAATCCTGACGAAGTAATACTTATTTATGGGTGGGAAGATGGCTCTGATAGTGACAGTACCAATGATAGAACAAGAGATAATACGCTACAAGATAATGGTAGTAATGGGAATTTTGTTTGGAATCGAGAACATGTATATCCGCAATCTCTTGGTACTCCTGCAATTACAACTTCAACGATACCTGGACAAGATGCACACTCACTGAGACCCGTAGACAAACCGACAAATAGTTCTAGAGGAAACAAACGCTTTGCGGAAGGTTCTGGAAATTCAGGAGAATCTAACGGTGGTTGGTATCCTGGTGATGAATGGAAAGGGGATGTTGCGAGAATGATGATGTATATGTATATCCGTTATGATGATATTTGCCTCCCTACGAATGTGGGTATTGGAGATAGTAGTTTAACAGAAGACGACATGATTGATTTATTTTTAAAATGGAATGTCGAAGATCCAGTATCTGATTTTGAAAGAAATAGAAATACATATCACGAAAACACAACAGACAATTCAGCCGCACAAGGAAATAGAAATCCACTTATTGACAATCCTTATTTAGCCACCCGAATTTGGGGAGGAGATTCTGCTGAAGATACTTGGGGAATTTATACGAGTAGCGATACCGTAGCCCCTACGCAACCAATGGATGTGGTTGCAAGTAATGAAACCACAACTACAATTGATATCAATTGGACAGCTTCAACCGATAATGTTGAAGTTACTGGATACAATATTTATGTAAATGAAGTATTGACCGGACAAACTGCAAATGTAAATTACCAAATTACAGGATTAGCTCCAAGCACTTCTTATGCAATACAAGTAGAAGCAAGAGATTTGATTAATAATAAATCTGATAAGAGTACAGTTTTAAATGCTACTACCACATCAGATACAACAGCTCCTTCTGTACCTACCAACATTACAGCAACAAATATTTCAGGTACCGCATTCAAAGCAAACTGGGATGCAGCCACCGATGATACTGCCGTAACTGAATACCGTGTTTTTGTAGATGGTGTGTTTGAAGCATCCACAACAGATTTAAACTATACAATAACAGGATTGACCGTTTCTACAACCTATCAAATATCAGTTTCTGCAAAAGATGCAGCAAACAACGAATCTGCACAAAGTGAATCTTTATCTGTTACTACAACTGATGGTCAATCTAACGGAATTAATGAATTATTTATTTCTGAATATGTAGAACCAGCAGGAGGAACTCAGAAAGCGATAGAAATCGTTAATTTAACGAGTTCTGCGATCAGTCTTGAAGGGTATTCGATAATGAAACAGTCTAATGGTGCTGGTGAATGGATTGATGAATTAGCATTAGATAGTGGTACTGTTCAAAGCATTACTACAGGGGATGTTTTTGTGATTCTTAATTCTGGAGCAACTGCACAAGAACTGATTGATAATGCAGATTTATTTCATCCTGATACTTCACCAATGAATTTTAATGGAAATGACCCTATTGGTTTTTTTAAAGACGGGGTATTGATAGATATTGTGGGTACATTTGGGAACAGTGGTAACTTTGCTCAAAATATAACATTGAGAAGAAAGGAAGATATATTATCTCCAAATACTACCTATGACATCAATGAATGGGATTCCTTTGCTGCTAATACTTTTGATGGTATTGGATCGCACAGTGCTACACTTAGTGTACCTGAAAATAATCTTGAAAACTTTCAAGTATATCCAAATCCAAACAACGGAAATACCTTGTATTTTAATACAACAAAAGAGATACAAGTTAATGTTTATAGCATTCTAGGGAAGTTAATCAAAAATGAAACTGTGACGATCGAAAAAAAGAACATTGATATTTCTACGCTTTCTAATGGAATTTATTTGTTGAAGATTACTTCTGAAAATAAATCGATTACCAAGAAATTGATTCGAAGATAAGACGCATTTTTCTTGCAAACAATTACAAAAGAGGCATTCTAGAGAGAATGCCTCTTTTTCGTTTATAACTCCGTGAATAACTCTAAATATTCTCTAAAATAAATTGAGTGCTTCTGAACTAAAAAAAGTAAATTTGCGAGATACAACAACACACCAAAAAAAATAGAATGATTCACTTTTTCGGAAACACAGACAGTAAACTCTTTGCTGTTCAAACAACAAAAGAATTAACCAAAACAACCATTGCAAAACTAACTTGGTTGTTTGGAGATCAACCCAAAATAGAAGTGTCTTCAATTGACGCTTTTTTTATTGGACCAAGAGCCGCAATGATTACTCCATGGAGTACAAATGCTGTAGAAATCACCCAAAACATGGGGATTTCAAACATTCTTAGAATAGAAGAATTTACAGCAGTTTCGAAAGATTTTTCTGATTTTGATCCAATGATTTCAGAAAAATATAAAGGCTTAGATCAAAAATCATTTACCATTGAAATCCAACCAGAAGCCATTTTAGATATCGATGACATTGCAGCTTATAATTCACAAGAAGGCCTTTCTTTAAGTGAAGAAGAGGTGGCGTATTTAGAGGGTGTTGCTAAAAAAATAGGCCGAAAATTAACAGATTCGGAAGTATTTGGTTTCAGCCAAGTAAACTCAGAACACTGTAGACATAAAATATTTAATGGCACCTTTATCATTGACGGAGAAGAACAACCTACTTCCCTATTCAAAATGATCAAAGAAACTTCAAAACAATTTCCAAACGATATTGTTTCAGCATATAAAGACAACGTAGCTTTTGTAAAAGGACCAACCGTTTCACAGTTTGCTCCCAAAACTGCAGACAAACCTGATTTTTATGAAACCCAAGATTTTGATTCTGTCATCTCTCTCAAAGCAGAGACCCATAATTTCCCAACCACTGTAGAGCCTTTTAATGGAGCTGCTACTGGGTCTGGAGGAGAAATTAGAGATCGATTGGCAGGTGGAAAAGGTTCGTTGCCATTAGCAGGAACCGCGGTGTACATGACATCCTATTCTCGTTTAGAAGAAAACAGGTATTGGGAAAATAAATTTGAAGCAAGAGATTGGTTGTACCAAACTCCGATGGATATTTTGATTAAAGCTTCCAATGGTGCATCCGATTTTGGAAACAAATTTGGACAACCTTTAATTACTGGTTCTGTATTGACTTTTGAACACGAAGAAAATGCGGCATCGAGTGACGCCAAACCAAGAAAACTGGGCTATGACAAAGTCATCATGCAGGCCGGTGGGATTGGATATGGAAAAGCAGATCAAGCGATCAAAGACACACCAAAAGAAGGCGATAAAATTGTAATTCTTGGTGGTGAAAATTACCGAATTGGTATGGGTGGAGCAGCTGTTTCCTCTGCTGATACTGGAGAATTTGCTTCAGGAATTGAATTAAACGCTGTTCAACGATCCAATCCTGAAATGCAAAAACGTGCCGCCAATGCAGTACGTGGTATGGTAGAAAGTGAAGAAAACTTTATTGTTTCTATACATGATCATGGTGCAGGTGGGCATTTAAACTGTTTGTCTGAGCTCGTTGAAGATACTGGAGGAAAAATTGATTTGGACAAATTGCCTGTTGGTGATCCTACCTTATCCGCAAAAGAAATTATTGGGAATGAATCTCAGGAAAGAATGGGACTCGTTATTGCTGAGAAGCATGTAGATACCTTACAAAGAATTGCAGAACGTGAACGTTCGCCAATGTATACCGTTGGGGAAGTTACTGGAAATGATCGTTTTACTTTTGAATCAAAATCCAAAGGTGACAAACCAATGGATTTGGCTTTAGAGGACATGTTTGGCAGCTCTCCGAAAACAATACTTACCGACAAAACGATTGTTCGAAAATACAAGAACCCAAGATATAAAAAGAAAAATTTAAACATCTACTTAAATCAAGTTTTACAATTAGAAGCCGTAGGATGTAAAGATTGGTTGACCAACAAAGTCGATCGATGTGTGGGTGGAAAAGTTGCCAAACAACAATGTGTAGGTCCTTTACAAATTCCATTGAACAATGTAGGTGTAATGGCACTCGACTATCATGGAAAAGAAGGAGTTGCAACTTCTATTGGGCACTCCCCTATTTCAGGATTAATTCATCCAGAAGCGGGAAGTAGAAATTCGATTACAGAAGCATTGACCAATATGATTTGGGCACCACTAAAAGACAACCTAACAAGCGTTTCTTTATCTGCAAACTGGATGTGGCCTTGTAAAAATGAAGGTGAAGATGCACGTTTGTACAAAGCTGTAAAGGCCATTTCAGAATTTTCTATCGACTTAGGAATCAATGTTCCAACAGGAAAGGATTCCTTATCCATGAAACAGAAGTATCCAGACAGCGAGGTAATCTCTCCAGGAACTGTTATTATTTCGGCTGCGGGGAATTGTAGTGAGATTTCTCAAGTAGTAGAACCTCTTTTACAAGTTGATGGAGGAAATATTTACTATATCAACATTTCACAAGATGCATTTAAACTAGGCGGAAGTTCTTTCAATCAGGTACTAAATACCATTGGAAACGAAGCACCCGATGTAAAAAATGCAGGATATGTAAAAACGGTTTTTAATACGATTCAAGAATTAATTAAAGCTGATAAAATTGTAGCTGGACACGATGTTGCTTCTGGTGGATTGATCACGACTTTATTAGAAATGTGTTTTGCAGACGTCAATTTAGGAGCTGATTTTGATATTTCAGAATTGAACGAAGAAGATTCAATAAAAGTATTATTTGCTGAAAATGCAGGGATTGTTTTTCAAGCTGATTCAGCAGTAGAAGGTGTTTTAAAAGAAAACAACATTGAAGTATTTACAATTGGAACTGCAAACAATAGAGGAAAAGTAACCCTTAGAAACGGAGAAGACAACTTCTCTTTTGATGTTGCAGAAACCAGAGACACTTGGTACAAAACTTCTTTCTTGTTAGATCAAAAACAAACAGCAAACGGGTTGGCCAAAGCACGTTTTGACAATTATAAAAAGCAACCTTTACAGTATACCTTCCCAAAGAAATTTACAGGAAAATTGCCAAAAGCATCTGCAAAAGCAATACGTCCAAAAGCAGCCATCCTTAGAGAAAAAGGAAGTAACTCAGAAAGAGAAATGGCAAATGCGATGTACTTAGCCGGTTTTGATGTAAAAGACGTACACATGACCGATTTAATTTCCGGGCGTGAAACCTTAGAAGACATTCAATTTATTGGTGCCGTAGGTGGATTTTCGAACTCAGATGTTTTAGGTTCTGCAAAAGGATGGGCTGGTGCTTTCTTATACAATGCAAAAGCTAAAAAAGCATTGAAGAATTTCTTTAAGCGAGAGGACACGTTATCTGTTGGTATTTGTAATGGCGCACAATTATGGATGGAATTGGATTTAATCAATCCTAAACACAAAGTACATGGGAAGCTAATTCACAACGACTCTAAAAAACATGAATCTTCATTTACTTCCGTAAAGATTCAAGAAAACAATTCTGTCATGTTATCTTCATTGGCAGGAACGGAATTGGGCGTATGGATCTCTCACGGAGAAGGAAAATTTAGCTTACCTGAACCAGAAGAAAACTATCACATTGTTGCAAAATACGGATATGAAGGATATCCAAACAATCCTAACGGTTCGGACTTTAATACGGCCATGTTATGTGATGCCTCTGGACGTCATTTAGTCACCATGCCTCATATTGAGCGTTCTACTTTTCAATGGAATTGGGCAAACTATCCTGCCGGAAGAAAAGACCAAGTTTCTCCTTGGTTAGCAGCTTTTGTGAATGCTAAAGACTGGATTAATACCAAAAAATAAATAACAATTTACAGACGATAAAAAAAACAAACTTTATAATAAAGTTTGTTTTTTTTTGCCCAAAAATAAATCTTGATCCTACAAAGAGGGACGAAAGAATGGTCTAATTAGCAAATACCCAAAAGGGAACATCGATTGCGAGAACATATTCTCTTCATTCTATCTAAAAATATTTTTCATATATTGCTGTAAATACTACCCCATGAAACCAACCCGCCTATTTGACTTTGCCGATTACCAGCTTGCAAACCATCCACAAAAAGAATGTTTTCTATACAAGGAAGACAATCAATGGATAAAAATAAGTACGCAAGAATATATTGATCAGGCACATAAAGTGAGTGCGTCTTTATTAGCTTTGGGCATTGAAAAAAACGATAAAATTGCTGTAATTACAACCAATAACAATCCGAATTGGCATATTTTAGATACGGGTTTACTTCAAATTGGAGCCCAAAACATTCCGCTGTACGCTACGCTATCAGAGAAAGATTATGCTTATGTTTTAAATCATTCAGATGCTAAGTATTGTTTTGTCTCAGACCAAGAACTGTATGATAAAGTAAAAAAAGTGCAAGACAGTACACATGTTAAAAAAGTGTTTTCTTTGCAAGAATCTGAAGCAGATTTTAGTTGGAACGCCTTTTTAGAGATGGGAACAGCAACGGATCGATCGGAAGAGATTGCAGGTTTGAAAAATAGTGTATTACCCGAAGATTTGGCAACCATTATTTATACATCTGGAACTACAGGGACTCCAAAAGGTGTCATGCTTTCACATCAAAATATCGTAGGGAATGTTTTCAAAACAGCCCAAGCATTAGATGTATCGGGAGATCACAAAAGAATTTTAAGCTACTTACCCATCTGTCATATCTTTGAACGTGCTGCCTCTTATTACTATCAGTATTTAGGGTACCAGATTCACTTTGCAGAAAGCATCGAACTATTGGGTGATAATATTCGAGAAGTAAAACCTCATTTCTTAGCTGTTGTACCTCGATTATTGGAGAAAATATTTGATAAAATTGTAGACAAAGGAAGTCAGTTATCAGGGATTAAAAAAGCATTGTTCTTTTGGGCAATCTCTTTAGGAGAAATATATAAACCATATGGAAAGAATGGTTCCTTTTATACTTTTAAATTAAACATTGCCAGAAAACTTATTTTCTCAAAATGGCAAGAAGCCTTGGGAGGAAATTTAGAGTTCATGCTCAGTGGAAGTGCCCCAATGCAAGATCGTTTAATTCGAGTTTTTTTAGCAGCAGGAATCCCTATTTTTGAAGGATATGGAATGACAGAATCGTCACCAGCAATTACCTTAAACGATCTTAGAAATGAAGGGTTAAAGATTGGAACTGTAGGCAAACCACTAGCAGGTCTTGATGTAAAAATTGCTTCAGATGGTGAAATATTAATGAAAGGATCTTCTGTAATGATGGGCTATTACAAAAACGAAGAAATGACCCAAAAAACCATTATTAACGGATACTTACACACAGGAGATATTGGTGAAATTGATGCTGAAGGTTTTCTAAAAATTACCGACCGAAAGAAAGAAATGTTTAAAACTTCTGGCGGAAAATACATTGCACCTGCCGTATTAGAAAGCGAATTGAAACAATCTCGTTTTATAGAACAAATAATGATTATTGGAGAATCTGAAAAGATGCCTGCAGCTTTGATTCAAGTAAATTTTGAATTTGCAAAAGATTGGGCAACCCGTAAACGACTTGATCCAGCAACCATACTCACCCATGAACGTTTTATCAATCGAATTCAAAAAGAAATAGATTTTCACAATCAAAAATTTGGAAAGTGGGAACAAATTAAGCGTTTTGAATTGACAACAGATGAATGGTCTATTGAAGAAGGACACCTTACCCCTACTCTAAAAATGAAACGAAAAATTATTAAAGAAAAATACAAAGATTTATATCAAAAAATATATAATTCATAATTTTTTAACACTTTATTATTCATTTGCAAAATCAAGAGAAATTACCTAATTTGCAATACCCAAAAAAAAAGTATGTCTATTACAATCACAAGAATATTTGATTTTCCTTACCACCAATTAGAAAAATACAATTTACCCAAAGCATTTACTACAAAGTACAATGGAAAATGGGAATCCATCTCTACACAAGAATATATAAATCAGGCCAATACAATTAGTAGAGGTTTGCTGAAATTAGGTGTACAGCCCAACGATAAAGTCGCAATTATTTCTTCGAACAATCGAAATGAATGGAATATCTGTGATATCGGAATTTTACAAGTGGGTGCACAAAGTGTCCCTATTTATCCAACCATTTCTGAACATGACTACGAATATGTCTTAAATCACTCAGAAGCTACCTATGTTTTTGTATCCGATCAAGAGGTTTTGGACAAAATCAATAAAATTAAAGGCAATACAAAATTAAAAGACGTTTTTACCTTTAATGATATTGAAGGTGAAAAAAGCTGGAAAGAGGTACTTGCCTTAGGAACGGATACTGAAAATCAGCATACAGTAGAAGAGCGAAAAAACAACGTAAAGCCTGAAGATTTAGCAACCTTAATTTATACTTCGGGAACTACCGGAAGACCTAAAGGAGTAATGCTAAGTCACAATAACATTGTAACCAATGTATTGGCAAGTGAAAAAAGAGTTCCTTTAAGTTATGGTGAAGACAAAGCACTGAGTTTTTTACCGGTGTGTCATATCTTTGAGCGAATGATTCTCTATCTATATCAATACTGTGGTGTACATATTCATTTTGCAGAATCGATTGAAAAATTGAGTGAAAATGCACAAGAGATTAAGCCTCATGTAATGACGGCAGTACCTCGTTTGTATGAAAAAATATATGATAAGATCATTGCGAAAGGTGCTGATTTAACTGGAATTAAAAAACGCTTGTTCTTTTGGGCGGTTGATTTAGGATTAAAATACGAGCCTTATGGTGCCAATGGTTGGTGGTATGAAAAACAATTAGGATTGGCTAAAAAATTAATCTTTTCTAAATGGCAAGCTGCTTTGGGAGGAGAATTAAAATTAATGGTTTCAGGAGCTTCTGCTTTACAACATCGATTGACAAGAGTATTTACTGCGGCAGGAATGCCAATCATGGAAGGGTATGGATTGACAGAGACTTCTCCAGTAATTACCGTAAGTTCTATGGATGATGGAGGTTTTAGAATCGGAACTGTTGGTAAGATTATTGATGACGTTACCTTAAAAATTGCAGATACCGGAGAGATTTTAGTAAAAGGTCCCAATGTAATGATGGGCTATTATAAAGATCCAGAAAAAACTGCTGAGGTGATTAAAGACGGCTATTTTCATACCGGAGATAAAGGGGAATTGGATGCCGATGGATTCCTAAGAATTACGGGGAGAACCAAAGAAATGTTTAAAACTTCAGGTGGAAAATATGTAGTACCACCATTATTAGAGGGCGATCTAAAACAATCTCGATTTATAGAACAAGTAATGGTCATTGGTGAAGGGCAAAAAATGCCAGCAGCCATCATACAACCGAACTTTGAATTTATCAGAGATTGGATAGCGCGTAAAAAACTGAATATTGGAACGACCAATGATGAAATCATTGCTTCTAAAGAGGTGATAGCGCGCATACAAGAAGAAGTAGACACCTGTAATGAAAACTTTGGTAACTGGGAAAAGATTAAAGTCTTTAGGCTTACAAATGATGAATGGTCGATAGACGGTGGTCATTTAACCCCTACCATGAAAATGAAACGTACCATAATCTTAAAATTATACAAAGATTTGTACGACGATATTTACAATTTATAAACCAAAAAAAAGCGCTCTTAATGAGCGCTTTTTTTTGGTTTATATCCTACTTCTTTTCTTCCTTCAACAACTCTGGAAACTTCTTTTTAAAACGATTCAATCTTGGAATTGAAACAGCTTTTACATAGCCTTGGTTTGGATTTCTTCTTTCGAAATCTTGGTGATAGTCTTCCGCTTTGTAAAACTTGGTAAACAAGGTTACCTCTGTGGCAATTTTGTTCGTATATTGTTTTTGAAGTTCTGCAATTGCATTGTCAATAATTGTTTTTTGTGCCTCTGTTTTATAGAAAGCAATAGATCGGTATTGCGTTCCATAATCTGGTTTTTGACCGTTTACAGTCGTAGGATCATGAGAACCAAAGAAAACGGTAACCAGGGTTTCAAAAGATACTTCAGCTGGATTGTAATATACGGCAACCGCTTCGGCATGACCTGTTTTTCCCGTTCCTATAGACTGGTAAGTTGGATTGTCTGTAAAACCCCCTGCGTAGCCAGAAACAGCTTCCTCTACTCCCTTTACACTTTCAAAAACGGCTTCTACACACCAAAAACAACCACTTGCAAAATAGGCAACTTCGGTAGTTGCATTTGGTTGGTATTGTTTCTCAGCAAGTTCTTTGGTTTCAGTAAAACTAAAACATGCCATTAATAGGATTGAAAAACTTATGATACTACTTGTTTGTAAAAATTTCATAGGAACTAAATTAAAAATTATTGTAAATACTTCACACTAAATAAGGTGACTTAAAAATGAACATTTATAAAATAAAATTACGGGTACCTTTTCTTATAATTGTTTACAACTTTAGCATTTTGTTTAAAATGATTCTTGTAAAAAAAGAAGTAGATACTTACATTTGTTACACAAAGATAATAAATATACATGGAGCATTTTATAGTTTCTGCGCGTAAATACCGTCCTCAAATCTTTGAGGATGTTGTTGGGCAACAAGCCATTACCAATACGTTAGAAAACGCTATAAAAAACGACCATTTAGCTCAGGCTTTATTATTTACAGGTCCGAGAGGTGTAGGAAAAACATCTTGTGCAAGAATCTTAGCCAAGAAAATCAATGAACAAGGGTTAGAAAACGTAACAGACGAAGATTTTGCTTTCAATATTTTCGAGTTGGATGCCGCTTCTAACAATTCTGTAGATGATATTCGAAGTTTAACTGAGCAAGTGCGGATTCCGCCACAAACAGGGAAATATAAAGTGTACATTATAGATGAGGTACACATGCTTTCTCAGTCGGCTTTTAATGCCTTTTTAAAGACGTTGGAAGAACCTCCTGCACATGCTATTTTTATTTTAGCAACTACAGAAAAACATAAAATCATACCCACTATTTTATCGCGTTGTCAAATTTTCGATTTCAAAAGAATTGGAGTTTTAGATGCTAAAAATTACTTAAAAGTAATTTGTGAAAAAGAAGGGATTACTGCTGAAGATGATGCATTACACATCATCGCTCAAAAGGCAGATGGTGCCATGCGAGATGCGTTGTCTATTTTTGATAGAGTGGTTAGTTTTTCTGGAAAAAACTTAACGCGAGAAGCGGTTACCGAAAACTTAAATGTATTGGATTACGATACCTACTTTTCGATGACAGATTTATTGCTAGAGAATAAAATTCCCGATGTTTTAAATGCATTCAACACCATTTTAGGAAAAGGATTTGAAGGCCATCATTTCATTAATGGATTGGCAAGTCATTTTAGAGACCTCTTGGTTGCCAAAGACAAAGCTACCATTGCGTTGTTGGAGGTTGGTGACAATGCTAAAAAGAAATATTTACAGCAAGCAGTAAAAGCACCCATTCCCTTTTTATTGCAAGCAATTGACAAAGCCAATGACTGTGATTTAAAATACCGCACTAGTAAAAACCAGCGATTACTCACCGAATTGACTTTAATGCAGATTGCCTCTATCACTTTTGATGGAGAAAAAAAAAAAGCAGCTAACTACATAATACCAGCCACTTTTTTTCGAGCTCTTTCGCCAGCAAAGAAAATGATTCAAGAGCCCATTTCGGTTCCAAAACCTGTTGCCGCAATCGAGAAAATCGTTGTTGAAACTCCGAAACCAAAAGCGCCAAAGCCAGTTTTACTGAATGTTCAGAGGCGTTCCTCCTCACTCTCTTTAAAAAGTGTTCATGAAAAGAAAGTAGTGCAAAAATCCGTTGTTGAGGAAAATTTCGACGACCATCCAAAAGAGGCTTTTAATGAAGCCAAATTGCAAAAGTTATGGAAAGAATATGTGGACCTTTTAAACAAGAAAGGCGAACGTAGTATGGCTTCTATCGTTGCAACAGACCTTCCTAAATTGGGTGATGGTTTTAAAATTAACTTTACGATTCCCAATAAATTAATGCAGGATCAATTTAAAAGAGGAAGGCCAAAGTTATTGCAATTCTTACGGGAAAGATTAAACAATTACGGAATTACAATAGATGCTATTTTAAATGAAACGGTAGAAAAAAAGTTTGCCTATACGCCTCTTGAAAAGTTTAATAAATTGAAAGAGAAAAACCCATTGCTTTTAAAATTGAGACAGGCCTTTGAATTGGATCTGTAAACTACTAAATATTTTTACCCAAATAAACGAACGTACAGTTTTCTTTTGACAAACCTGATTTCTCAAACTCGGGAATTAAATACAGCTTTCCACTCTTTTTAACAAACAGTAATACCGACTTCAACTCGTTAAAGAGTTTAGAAAGCATCGTATTGTACATTTCTTCCGAATCGATTACCACTTCGTATATTTTAGGATTGTCTCTAAAAGCTTCTGAGAGATTGATATAATCGTCTTTCGGAGAAAAAAACTGTTCTTTGTTCTCAGAATTATTGGTTCTTATTTCTTTGGATGTTGCCAATCTATAAGCGCCATGTTCACCAAAAGCATTGGATAAGCTAGTAATCGCAAAATCGTTAACAGCATCACTTCCCGTCATTGCAATTAAATATCCTACATCATTTAACTCGATATTATCGGTTAAATCATCATCATATATATTTGTAGAGAAAGCTTCTAAACCTTCCTTTTTTGCTGATTCAATAAAACTTTTATTGGAGTCAATTAAAACGACTCTTTTGCCCGCATCTGTTAAATACTTTGCAATCAATCTCGCTGGATTTGAAGCACCTAAAAATAAAATTGCATTTGAACTTTTTAAGAAAACACCTACCATTTTTGCAAATAGTCTGGCGGTAGTTGCGTTTAAAAGCACGGTTCCTAAAACAATCATAAAAACCAAAGGTGTAATGTATTCTGCACCGGCAACACCTTGTTTTATTAACTTACTTCCAAACAATGATGCAATACCTGCAGCCACAATTCCTCTTGGCCCTACCCAACTGATAAATAATTTTTCATTTAGTTTTAAATTGGAATTGTGGGTGCTTAAAAATACCCCCAAAGGTCTGATCACAAAAACAATCAATGCAAAGAGTGCCGCTGTTTTCCAATTATATAGCAATTGTAAGTCTTCTATATTGATGTTTGCTGATAGTAAAATAAATAAAATTGAGATCAACAAAATGCTTAAAGACTCTTTAAAATAAAGCAATTCTTTTAGGTTTTTTAAGTTTCCATTTCCTAAAACCATTCCCATGACTACAACCGCTAAAAGCCCTGATTCATGTGCAAAAATTTCTGATTCTACAAAAACCAACAAGACAGCCGATAAAGAAACTACATTTAATAAATAATGTGGAACTAGTTTTTTATTAACTGCATACATTAAAGCATGCGCAAATGTGAAGCCGAAAGAAGTTCCAAATAATAGAATTTTACCAAACTCCATCAAAGCAGTTTTGGTAAATGCGCCATCACCACCAACACTAATAAACTCAAAAACTAAAACGGCAACTAACGCGCCAATTGGATCTATTAAAATTCCTTCCCATTTTAAAACCGTAGAAACATCTTTTTTAAGTGGAATATTTCTTAAAATTGGTGTAATTACTGTTGGACCTGTAACAATGATCAATCCAGAAAAAAGAAACGAAAGTTCCCAAGTAAGACCAAAAATAAAATGTGCTACAATTCCTGCACCCAAAAAAGTAACTGTTGATCCTAAAGTAATTAACTTAGTAATTACAGGGCCAACGTTTTTAATTTCATCTCTTTTTAATGTCAATCCGCCTTCAAAAAGAATGATACTAATTGCCAACGAAACAAAATAATAGAGTGCTTCACCAGGAAACAACCCTTTGGATCCATTCCAAATAGGTTCTATCCATTTTGTACCATCTTCACTTAAAAATTCAGCAGCAATTGGTCCTACTAATAAACCCACTAAAATAAGTGGTAAAATTGCTGGAATTTTAAATTTCCATGCGACCCACTGTGCTAAGATTCCTAAAATGATAATTCCTGATAATTCTAACATATTTGTCTATATATATGATTTAGTAAATTTAAGAATGTTTCTGAATGATAAAAATTAATTTTATAATTTTTTTCTCTCCTTTAAAGTTCTATATTGTGCTTCCTCAATTCTTATATAGAAATTCTTGAATACAATTAATAAAATCCTAGTTGGAGTTGCCTTTTCGCCCAACTTAAAATCAAATTTATTTGAAGCAGTTAGAATGGCAAATATGTTTGATTCCCAATTAATTGGAGTGCATGTTGGTGAAGAAACTGACCAAAAAAAAGAGCAATTATCCGATTTATTAAAAGAAGCCGATCCTTTAAAGAAACCTTTTAAAACAATCTGGCAAACCGGAAAACCGGTCGATGTGATTCTAAAAACATGTACTGATGAAGCGGTTGATTTACTGATTTTAGGAGCGCTTCAAAAAGAAAAATTACTAAAATATTATGTGGGTTCTATTGCCAGAGTATTAACAAGAAAGGCCCCTTGTTCTGTTTTATTAATGATCAAACCTTCCGTTGTTAGAGTCGTATGTAAGCACATTGTTGTCAATGGATTGCAGGACGATAAGACCACCAAAACAATTAAAACAGCCTTTGATTTCTCTAAACATTTACACTGTAAAAAAATTACGATTGTAGAAGAAGTAAGTCAATCTGAATTGCACGTAGAAGTCAATGATGACCGTACTTTACGAAAGTCTACCATTGTAAAAGAACGCATTAAAAACAGAGAAGACAAGCGGGTAAAAAACATTTTAAATGAAATTAATCACGAAGATATTACGGTAAAAACTCAAAGTATTTTTGGTCGTAGAGGATACTCTATAGGGCATTATGCCAAAGTAAAACGGGCCGATTTGTTGGTAATGAACGCCCCCGACAAGATTCGAATTATCGATCGAATTTTTCCACATGATATTGAATATATTTTATCTGAATTACCAACAGATGTATTAATTGTAAAATAATGAGTCAAAAAAATATTTTTAAATCATTTATCGGGGAAATTCCAAAAAACTTATTTTCAGGTTTCGTAGTTTCTTTGATTGCACTTCCCTTAGGTTTGGGCTTGGCTTTGGCCTCTGGAGCTCCCCCAATTTCTGGTATTATTGCCGCTGTTGTTGGAGGTACCGTTGTTGCTATATTAGGAGGTTCTAACGTAACTATTACTGGACCTGGAAACGGTTTAGTGGTTGTTATTCTGGCTGCAATTACAACGCTAGGAACGGGTGCTGACGGTGTTATCGATATGAGTCAGGGTTTTTTATATACCTTGGCAGCCATTGTTATTTCTGGGATTATCATGATTATTCTTGGGTTTCTTCGCTTGGGATCTTTGGGAGATTTCTTCCCTTCTTCAGCCATCCAAGGAATGTTGGCAGCTATTGGTATTGGTATTTTTGCCAAACAGATTCATGTGATGTTCGGGAATTTAGAAGCGAAAGGGAGTATTATTGAGTTACTTGTTCAAATTCCTGAAGGGGTTTTAAATTTCGTCAATACAGACAATACGAGTGTCTTTTATGCTGGATTGGTGGGGGTGTTTAGTTTGCTCATTATGATTTTTTACAGTAAAATAAGGAATCGTTATTTTCAATTGATCCCTGCACCTATGTGGATTGTGGTATTGAGTGTTGGGATGTATTCTTATTTTGACCTCTTTTCTACAACGCCGTATCCTATTGAAAAAAACTTATTGATTGAATTGTCCGATGACATATTATCAAAATTTGCCTTTCCAGATTTTGGAAAAATTTACGAACTGAGCTTCATAAATGCGGTAATATCCATTACTTTAATTGCAAGTATCGAAAGTTTGTTAAGTATCAAAGCAGTTGACAAATTAGACCCTTTAAAAAGGCGTTCGAATGTAAATAAAGACATTAAAGCATTGGGATTGGCTACTGTAATTAGTGGTTTTTTGGGCGGCTTAAATGTGGTGACTGTAATTGCTAGAAGTTCGGTAAATGTAAACAACAAAGGAAGTAACCGATCTGCCAACTTTTTTCATGCAGGTTTTCTCGTCTTATTTATTTTACTATTTGCTTCAGAATTAAAAAAGATACCACTCCCCGCTTTGGCTGCTATTTTGGTTTATACTGGGTATAAATTGGCATCGCCAGAAAACTTAAAAAAAGTCCTTCAAGTGGGCTCGGAACAGTTAATAATCTTTTTAATGACGCTTTTGGTTACGATCTCAACCAGTTTAATTACTGGAATTCTCGTTGGAATCATCATTACCTTCGTCCTTCATGTTATTATTAATAAAAATATTTTACTCTTTGTTAAAAACATTCTGAAACCCAATGTGCTCATGTTTACTGAGGACGGAAAATATTATGTGAGTGTAAAAAACTTCTCTTCTTTTTTAAATTTTACAAAATTAAAGTCGAAACTGAATCAGATTCCAGAAACTGAAGAAGCAATTGTCGATTTTTCTTTGTGCGATTTTGTAGACCATTCGGTCATGGAAAACATGAGTAATTATACGGAAGCATTTGCTCGAAAAGGAGGCGATTTTGAAGTCATTGGCTTGGATGATTCTAAATCGGGAAGTGAGCATCCCTTTGCATTGCGTAAGATTTTACCAAAACAAATGATTCCTAAAAAAGGGGTATTGACAAAAAGACAAAAAAACATTCAAAAAATTAGCGAAGAAATGCACTATTCTTATGATGCGTTCTCTGCTATTGAAATGGAAGAACTACCTCAATTTGGTTATTTTAAAACCCGTAAAATAGACAAGGTTTCTAATGTATTGTCTAATGATGATTGTACTATTTTTGATGTGCAATTCTCTGAGGGTGAAATGATTGCGAAACAAGTAATCAAAGCAACCATGCTTCATATTCATACACAAAAAGAGGTGCCAAATTTTACTTTAGATAAAGAAGGTATTTTTGAATACCTGTATCATTTTGCTGGTTTTAAGGATATTAACCTTGAGAAGCATCCCGATTTTAGCAAGCGTTTTTATTTATTAGGAAAAAATGAAGCAAAAATTAGAACCTTTTTTACAGATGAATTAATTTTGTTTTTAGAAAGTAATAAACAATATCATATCGAAGCGTCTAAAGTGGGTTTACTGATCTTTAGCAACGAACGTTTGGCAAGCGTGAAGGAAATAAAAGCACTGGCCTATTTTGGGGCAAGTTTGCGTAAAATTATAGAAAAATGTTAGGATTACAATTTGAAACTGAAACTTCTTGGGCAGACATTGCCAAGGCAGATTTATCACAAATATTAACGGATCACGCTTTTTTAGAACAAAAGGCGGCTTCAAATGCGGTGTCTATTATCATTAATTATTCGGAAGAAACTGCACTGGTGAAAGAGATGAGCAATATTGCGATTGAAGAAATGCAGCACTTTAAAATGGTGCATTTGTTAATGGTAAAAAGAGGCATGGTTTTAGGGAGAGAGCAAAAGAATGATTACGCAATTCGACTTCAAAAATTCTTTACAAAAACACATGATAGAACTGTTGCTTTGGTGCAGCGTTTATTGGTGGCGGCTTTAATTGAAGCGAGAAGCTGTGAGCGTTTTAAGGTTTTTTCTGAAAACATGGACGACCAAGAGTTGTCTAAATTCTACAAAAACCTCATGATTTCGGAAGCCAACCACTATACTACTTTTTTAACCTTGGCTAGGTCTTACCAAGACCGTGCTATTGTTGATGAAAAATGGAATGCTTTGCTAGCCTTTGAAGCAACCATGATGAAAGAACGAGGAAGTGTGGCGAAAATTCATGGATAAAAAGTAGCTGTTGTATCAATAATTTGACGGATGTATACCTTGTCTGAAAACGATATGCCTCCCACTGCCTATTATGTTCGATGAATACCTGGCTAATAATATTTTGAAACTCCTAATAAAACATGTTTAGTAAAGACGATTCTGAAAAATTACGCAAAGAATTCTGGACTTCTTTTGGAAAATCATTTCCTCGGAAATGGTTGTTGTACAATACCAAAATAAAAGGGGTTGCTTTTAAATTTCAGGCCGATCGAAAGAAAGCATGTGTGTGTTTGGATTTTGAAAATCCGGATGAAGTGGCCAATCTCTTGTACTTCGATCAACTTTTGTCTCTAAAAAACCTTTTAATTGAAAATCATTTGCCGGAAATTATTTTTGATGATGAATATTTGTTAGACAATGGAAAGGTAATTCAGCGTATTTACGTTCCTTTTGAAGAAAAATTTAGCATTCACAATAAAAATACTTGGCAACAATGCTATGAGTTTTTTGTTGCCTCGATGACTGAATTTGAAGCGTTCTATTATGAATATGAAACGGTTATTAAGGACATTTAGTGCTTTGAAATAGCGATTATTTTGTTGGAAAGCCCGCGCTAAGGATTGTCGTGGAAATCCTTTTTAGGGAAACCTCCCTAAAAAGATTGAAGCAAAAGCCTGCCCAAGCTTTTTTGCTTGGGAGCGCCCAAAAAAAACTACTTTATAAATGGAATGCTAAAGGGATACTTTGGTGCTTCTCCGTTGCTTGCTTTAATGGCATTTACAATAGGAAATATGAACGCTATTACTGCGATGGCAATGATACCGATAAGGCCCAATCCTAGCAATAGCAACAAAGGAACACAGAGGATTAGGTAGATAAAAATAGAGATTCTAAAGTTTAAAATTGCTTTTCCGTGCAGGTCCATTCCTTCAATATCATCTTTTTTGGTGAGCCACAAAATTAAAGGCACAATAAAACCTCCGATACCGGAAACATAATCTAATAACTGACTTAAATGGGTGAGTACGAGTAACTGGTTGTCTTTTTTCATGAAGGGTCTTTCGGTTGTAACATTAAGACGCTTTGATTCGTGGATTGTTACAAGCTTTTTTTTATTGAACAAAATTACCTACGTATCTTTGCAAAATGATTCATAAGGATACCATTATCGCACTTGCAACTCCGTCTGGGGTTGGCGCAATTTCTGTTATTAGACTTTCTGGTGAAAACGCCATACAAATTGTGGATGCGAACTTTAGGTCTGTTAGAAAGAATAAGGTTTTAAAGAATGCAAAAACACATACGATTCATTTAGGACATATCATGAGCAATGGTGTGATATTGGATGAAGTATTGGTATCTGTTTTTAAAAACCCACGTTCCTATACAGGGGAAAATGTGGTAGAAATCTCGTGTCATGGTTCTCGTTTTATTCAACAAGAAATCATTCAATTGTTCTTACAGAAAGGCTGTAGAATGGCGGATAATGGGGAATTTACCAAGCGTGCTTTCTTAAACGGAAAAATGGATTTAAGTCAGGCAGAGGCAGTTGCCGATGTCATTGCTTCGAACTCTGCTGCAAGCCATCAGATGGCGATACAGCAAATGCGGGGAGGTATTACCAATGAACTGAAAGAATTGCGGGCTCAATTGTTAGACTTTGCGGCGTTGATTGAATTGGAGTTGGATTTTTCTGGGGAGGATGTAGAATTTGCCGACCGTAGTAAATTTAAAGAACTGGTCGCAAAAATTTCGTTTGTTCTCAAGCGATTGATAGATTCTTTTGCTTTTGGGAATGCCATGAAAAATGGGATTCCGGTTGCCATTATTGGAGAACCCAATGTGGGAAAATCGACTTTATTAAACACGCTTTTAAACGAAGAAAAAGCCATTGTTTCTGAAATTGCTGGAACTACAAGAGATGCTATTGAGGATGAATTGATTATTGAGGGAGTTGCTTTCCGATTTATTGATACTGCAGGAATTCGCCAAACGGAGGATGTAGTGGAAAATATTGGTATTAAAAAAACCTATGAAAAGGCTGAAAATGCACAACTAATTGTTTTCTTATTGGATTCAAATAAATTCTCGCATGCGAGCGATGTCTTTTTAGATGAAATTGAAACGATTAAGAAACGTTTTCCAACCAAGCGACTGCTCGTGATTGCCAATAAAACGGATACCTTATCTTGTCATGATCGTGCCATTTTGGAATCGGAAATTGCGGATTTAATTTTACTTTCTGCAAAAGAAAAGACAGGAATTACTGCATTGAAGGAGGCCTTAACTTCTTTGGTAAATACGGGGGCATTGAGTAATAATGAAACCATTGTAACCAACTCCAGGCATTTTGAAGCATTGAACAATGCACTTACTGCAATCTCTTCTGTACAACAGGGAATTGATTTGAAAATTTCTACAGATTTATTTTCGATTGATATTCGTGAATGCCTACGTCACCTTGGGAATATTACAGGGGAATATGATGTGGATAAGGATATTTTAGGGCATATTTTCTCTAATTTCTGTATTGGGAAATAACTTTTATACTTTGTTTCTAGCGAGCTAAAAAACAAATTTTATCGTGGACTAAAGACGTTCGTTCTTTTAAAATGATTTCTTCTGATGCAAAAACCTGAGCTCCTACTCTTTTCATAAAAAAGAGTATTTACCTCTATTTTCTATAAAAAACGTTTTTACACTCAAATTTGGAAAACCACTACCTTAATGATAGTGGTTTTTTCTTTTGAAAAAAAACCACTTCACAAAATTTTCTGACCTAGTGGAAGACAAAAAAAGAAGAAATGGGCATATTTTCGTCAAAAAAGGACCTCAAAATTGATAAAAAACCATCGTTTTTTTACGTAAAGAACAGCATCTTTATTGAAAAAACCTAACAATAAGGAATAAGTGGTCATATAGAGGAATAAACGGTCATATATGGGAATAAGTGGTTTTAAGAACAATGAAATATGTGGCACTAATCATAAAATAAGCCCTCAAATTATAAAAACTGCGGTGAGATTTCGGAGTGTATAATTATTTTTTCTTGTTAAGATACATATTGTACACCAAGCCAAATAAGATGAAGAAAACACCCAATAAGGTCCAAAGATTGTAAATTTCTCCAAACCAAGAAATCCCGATTAGGATTGTAAAAATTACTTCTAAATATTTTAGGGGAGCAATTACAGTAGTTTCATCAGATTGAAACGCTTTGGTCATATACAATTGTCCTACATAACCAAAAACTCCTAAACTTAGGAGTAAAATCCAAGCTGTTATATCGGGATGCATCCAGTTATTTATTGACATGATTCCGCCAAAAACAAAAGCCATTACCATAAAATAATTGATAATTACTAGCGGATGTTCTTTCGCTCCTAATTTCCGAATGACAACAAAAATTAATCCTAAAAAAAGTGCAGATGTAATGACTAATAAAAGCCCTATTGTATTGACATCAATTCCAAAACCTTTGATAATTGAAACTCCAACAAAAGCGATAAAAAAGAGCAACCACTGTATCGGTTTTATTTGTTCTTTTAGGAAAATCAAAGCAAAGAAAGCAGCAAATATTGGTGAGGTGTACCTTAAGGATACGGCTGTACCAACCGCCAAGTAGTTTAAAGACTCGAAAAAGCAGGTTAAGGAAATAACACCTATAAATCCTCTCGTAAAGAGTAACTTTTTATTATTTCCAAGTATTGGAATCTTTTTTTTAATGATAAGAGGTATTGTAAAAGCTAAAGTACCGATCGCTCTAAAAAAGACAATTTGATATACATTGTATGCGGTTAAATATTTTACAATCGCGTTCATCACAGCAAATGCGATAACGCTAAAAATCATATAAAAAATTGCTTTGTTGTTTTTCATCTTGAAAAAGGAAACCCTTCAATTAAAATATTGAAGGGTTTCCATATTTTGGTTAAAAATAGGAATTATTTAAACGATTTTATAATGTTTAAAGCATTTTTGGTAACACTTTCAATCTTCGCATAATCAAAATTACCTTGAGCATCTTTTGCCATTAATTTAGAGCCCATTCCCACACAGGTAACTCCTGCATTGAACCAACCTTCTAAATTTTCTCTGGTAGGAGAAACACCACCCGTAGGCATGATACTTGTCCATGGTTGCGGTCCTTTAATTCCTTTTACAAATTGAGGTCCGTAAATATCACCAGGAAATAGTTTCACAATTTCACATCCAAGTTCTTCTGCTCTCGCAATTTCTGTTAAGGTTCCACATCCAGGAGACCATAAAACTTTTTTACGGTTACATACAATTGCAATGTCTTCTCTTAAAACCGGAGTTACAATAAAGTTTGCACCTAAAGCCATGTACAAGGATGCTGCTGCTACATCGGTAACAGAACCGACTCCCATCACCATTCCAGGTAATTCTGCAATCGCATACTTCGTTAATTCTCCAAATACTTGATGTGCAAAATCTCCTCTTGCAGTAAACTCCATTAAACGAGCTCCACCATTATAACAGGCTTTTAAAACTTTTTTACTAACTTCTATATCGCTATGAAAAAATAATGGAACCATTCCAGTATCTTTCATTACTTGTGCTACTTCTATTCTTGAAAATTGCGCCATTTTTTAATTGTTTTATATTGAAATGTGAGTTGATTATCTTGCTACTCTTCCAGAAGCATCTCCGCCCATTAATTTTTCTACTTCTGCAATCGTTGCTAAATTAGCATCCCCTTTAATTGTATGCTTTAAACAAGAAGCTGCAACAGCAAAATCCAATGCGTTTTGATCATCTTCAGGGTATTTTAGCAATCCGTAGATCAATCCACCCATAAAAGAATCTCCTCCTCCTACACGATCCACAATATCTGTAATTTGATATTGACGAGTTTGAAACAATGTTTTTCCATCATATAAAACACCTGCCCAGGTATTGTGTGAAGCAGAAATAGAACCTCTTAAAGTCGTAATTACCTTTTTAGCTCTTGGAAATTTTACCATCATTTGCTCACAAACAGACAAAAATGCCTCTGCTTTTACGTTATGTCCTTCTGTTTGTACAGAAATTCCTTCAGGCTTAATACCAAAATGCATTTCAGCATCTTCTTCATTTCCTAAAACAATATCACAATAAGAAGTTAACTCAGTCATGATTGCTTCTCTGTGTGCATCATCACAAAAATTCCAAAGTTTTGCTCTGTAATTTAAATCAGTAGAAATCGTAATTCCTTTCGCACTTGCCGCTTTAACCGCTTCTAAACAAACATCCGCAGATCCTTGAGAAATAGCAGGGGTAATTCCAGTCCAATGGAACCACTCAACGCCTTCAAAGACAGCATCCCAGTCAATCATACCTGATTCAATTTCAGCAATTGCAGAGTGTGCTCTATCATACACTACTTTCGAACCACGAGATACGGCTCCAGTTTCTAAAAAGTAAATCCCTAAACGGTCTCCACCCCAAACAATTTTATCAACGTTTACACCACGCTTTCTCATTTCCATCATGGCACATTGCCCGATATCGTTTTTTGGTAAACGCGTTACAAAATCAACATCGACTCCATAATTTGCTAATGATACTGCTACGTTAGATTCTCCACCACCATAAACAACATCAAAACTGTTTGCTTGTGAAAATCTTAAAAATCCCTGTGGAGCTAATCTTAACATGATTTCTCCGAAAGTTACTACTTTACCCATTTTAATTGTATTTAATTACTGTTTTTATTCATTGGTTAAACGTTTAAGCAAATTAATAAAATAAAATCAAAACTTCTTTTGACTATTGAAATTTTGATGCTATAAACAAAGTCGTTACATTTGTTTAAACGTTTAAGCAAATATATACAAAATTCGTGAAAAAAAAGAAAACTACCATTAAAGATATTGCAAGCGTTTTAAATATCTCTGCAGCAGCAGTATCTAAGGCTTTACACAATGATTCTAGAATTAGCGAAAAGACAAAAATAGCAGTACGTCAGGTAGCCGAAAACTTAAAATACCAACCCAATCATCTTGCGAGTGCATTGAGAAGTGGAAAGAGTCATTTGGTAGGTGTAATTGTTCCGAGAACCAACAGCAACTTCTTTTCATCTGTCATTCAAAATATTGAAGAAGTTTTAAATAAAAAAGGATACAATATTATCATCACACAATCCAACGAGTCTTATAAAAAGGAATGTGACAGTATAGACACCCTACTCTATACTCAGGTAGATGGGATTATTGCTTCTATGGCAAATGAAACCGTAGACTTGGGTGCTTATGAAAAAATTAAATCAAAAGGGATTCCACTCATTCTTTTTGATCGAGGTGAAAATGATTTAAATGTAGATTATATTGGAATTGATGATTATAACAGTAGCCATTTAATTGTGGAACATTTGGTTGAAAATGGCTGCAAAAGAATCGCCCACATTGGCGGATATAAAAGAACTCGAATTTTTAACAATCGAGTTCGTGGCTATATTGATGCGTTAAAAAAACACAATTTACCATTAGATGACGAATTACTAACTGAAAGTGGCTTAACGATTGAAGATGGAAGGGAAAAAATGTTGAAATTGTTAAGTTTGGATACTCCACCAGATGCGGTTTATGTGGCTGGAGATTATGCTGCTTTGGGAGCATTACAAGTTTTGAAAGAAAAGAATATTAAAATTCCAGAAGACATTGCGCTCGTAGGTTTTGGAAACGAACCTTTTACAGACATGGTTACACCAAGAATATCCAGTGTACATCAGCACAGTGCTGAAATTGGTAAACAAGCTGCAAATACCTTTCTAAAGTATATGGGTCAGGATACTATTGACCAACAATTGAATAAAATAATTTTAGATTCGAAACTGATTGTTAGAGATTCCTCCCATAAAAAAAACCTCCCTTTAAATACATAAAGAGAGGCTTCAATTCAAATTAAAATAAAAAAAATCTTAAATACCTAATGCTTGACCACCACCAATTTGAATGGTTTCGGCTGTCATAAATGCAGCATCTCTTCCTGCTAAGAAAGAAACAACTCCTGCAATATCTTCGGGTTGTCCTAATCTTCCTAACATAATATTATTTTTCCAAGAAGCAAATACTTCTGGTTTTGTTGCTTTAATTTGTGCATGAAAAGGTGTATCAATCGTTCCTGGTGAAACTGCATTTACACGAATCCCATATTCTGCTAAATCTTTTGCCAATGCTCTTGTAATTGCATGAACTCCTGCTTTAGATGTTCCGTAGATTCCTGCTCCTGGCCCACCTGCATTCCATCCTGCATTCGAGGTATAGTTAATGATCGATGCATAATCACTTTTCTTTAAAAATGGAATCGCTGCTCTTGATGCAAAAAAGGTTGAATCTAAGTTTAAAGCCATCACAAATCTGTAGAATTCAGTGGTCATTTCTTCAAAACGAGATCTTCCTCCTAATCCACCTGCATTGTTTACCAATACATCAATTTTTCCATACTTTTCTCCAATAGCGTTGATGTTTGAAGTTACTGCTTGTTCGTCTGTAACATCAAAACCTCTGTATTCTGCAGTTATTCCTAGCGCAGTTAATTCTGCTACTCTCTCTGCTCCTGCTTGGTCTTCAATACCATTTAAAACAACCGTAAAACCGTCATTTCCTAATCTTTTGGCTACTTCAAAACCAATTCCGCCAGTAGCTCCTGTTACAACTGCTACTCTTTCATTTATTTTACTCATTCTATTTATTATTATTTATTTTTTATTTTATTTTTTTGCTTGTAGTGGTTCAATTTTAGGACATAGAAACCAGATCGACAATAAAGCAATCAAGGCCAATGAGCCACCAATCAAAAATGCAGGGGTATAATTACCACCTGTAGTGATGAAAGTAACCAAGATTGTAAGTCCAGCTGCACCTAATTTAGCAGCCATTCCAGCAAATCCTGAAAGTGTTCCAACAATTTTACCACTAAATAAATCACTAGGAATTGTTTGAACATTTCCAATAGCAACTTGAAATCCGAAAAGTAATACCGCCATAATAAAGACTGCATTAGTAGCAGATCCAGGTGCTTTTAAAAGAAAGAAACAAGGAATCATAATGAAACACCCTAAGGTAATTGTCATTTTTCTTGTTTTATCCACTGACCAACCCGAGGAGAGTCTATTCTGAGCAATCAGACCACCCGCCCAAGCTCCTATCATTGCTCCAACATAGGGCAACCATGCTGAAAATGCAATTTCTTTTACGTTCAAACCAAAAACTTCTGAAAGATAGATTGGAATCCAAACGATAAAAAGCCACCAAATAGGATCAATAGCTGCTGAGGCAATTATCACTCCCCAACTTTCTTTGTGTTTTAATAATTCACCGGTAGTTGGTGTATATTCTTCATCATGATTTTCATCATTATCAGTGTCCTGTTTTTTTTGTCCAGATAAAATATATTTTCTTTCCTCATCCGTTAACCAAGGGTGAGATTTTGGATCTGATTTCACAATAAACAACCAAGGTATGAGCCATAATAATCCAAGTACACCTACAACAATAAAAATTGCTTTCCAATCGAAATAAATCGACAACAAACCAATTACTGGGTAGGCAACTATTCCTCCTGCAGCAGCACCGGAATTAAAAATCCCTTGTGCCAACGCTCGTTCTTTGGTTGGAAACCATTCTGCGTTTGCTTTAGCAGCACCCGGCCAATTACCAGCTTCTGCAATTCCTAATAAAGATCTGAAGATTGAAAAACTTAATAATCCTTGTGCAAATGCATGCAACATCGTTGCTATAGACCATACTCCTATTGATAAGGCGAATCCAATTCTGGTGCCAATCCAATCAAAAATTTTCCCGAAAAGGGCTTGTCCTCCGGCATAGGATAAAATAAATACTGTTGATATGGTACCATAAATTGCTTTGTGTCCATCTTCATCCATTTCAGGAAATAAATCTTTAGCAATATCGGGCCATAAAGCACCAAAGGCTTGTCTGTCTATGTAGTTAACAACTGCTGCTAGAGCTACAAGGCCTACAACCCACCATCTTAATCCTTTTATTTTCATTATTGAGTTTTGTATTTACTTCAGATTGTAACAATATTGATACAATACTTTGAAGTGATCTTTCATTTTTTGTTTTGCTAATTTTGGATCTCCCTTTTCAATAGCCTTATAAATAGCTTGATGCTCTTTAATTCCTTCATGTGCCAAACCTTTATCACAAACGTGATATTTCTCAAAGTTGGTAATGATTTCTGGAATAATAATCAGCATGAAGTTATTCATAGAACTATTTCCACTGGCTTTCGCAATTGCTAAATGAAATAGTAAGTCTTCTTGAACGGCATCTTCACCGTTTAATACTTTCTCTTTATATGCCTCTAAGGCTACTTTTAATTCTACTAAGTCTTTGTCTGTTCTTCTTAAAGCAGCCAACCTTGCAGTTTTTAACTCTAATAAAATTCTTGTTTCAACCAAAGATTTAAAATCAGGATCTTCTAATCGAAGAATGTCTTCAATCATCCCATTCATGGCAATTACACCAATATTGGCTACAAAAGTACCACTCTGTGGAATGGAATTTAAAAGACCATAAAATTCTAATTTTTGAATTGCTTCTCTAACATTACTTCTTGAAACTTCAAACTTTTCTGATAACATTCTTTCGGAGGGTAATTTGTCTCCGGGTTCTAAATTTTTCAAATTAATTAGATATCTAATATTTGAAATAATTTTTTTTTGAATGGTATAATTTTCAGGCTTTGTAAGGATTTCAAGTTTCATAAGTAAGCTGTTTTCTTTTAGAGAATTAAATCATAGCTAATTAATTAGCAAATTTAATAAAAGTTAAACAATGTAATAGCAATCTATTACATTGTTTAACAATATATTATTATGGTAATCTAAGAGAAACATCATCTACTCTACTTTCAACGCCTGCATTGAACATGTAAATAGATACTTTTGTATTGTTTCCAGAATTAAAAGGCATTTCAACTTTTACATAAGTATTTGAACTTGATTGGTCCGTTCCTTCGAAAGTTGCAATCGTTGCTGCTACTGCTGCAGAAGGATCGGTAAACCCATCACCGCCTAAAACTGAAACTGTCATATGACCCGTTCCTGATGTTTTCATTGTGTACCAATATTCCAATACATAATCTTGGTTTGGTGAAACTTCCAATTCTTGATAAGCTGCTCGATCTCCTCCTGATGGAAATTTTGCTGCTTGAGAACCTGAATTTGTAGGACTTGATGTAATTTGAATTACTCCACCTAGATCACTATTTCTCCAAGAATCACGACCATCACCTGATCCACCATCTAACATTCCATCTTCAAAACTAGCTTCTAAAATTTCTGGAAGTAAAATTACTGGAACCAATGGTTCTACTACTTCAACATCACTTGAAAAAGTACTTGTCAATCCATTTGCGTCAGAAGACGTTAGGGTTACTGTATAAATTCCTTCTGCAGCATAGGTGTTTGAAGGCTCTTTTGCAGTGGATGTATTTCCATCTCCGAAAGTCCAAGCATAGGTTGTAGAACTTACAGATTGATTTGAAAAATCATAGGTTTGCCAATCTCCGTTGCTTTCCGTTGCAGAAAACATAGCTGAGGGTGGCGTTAAGTCTTCAATTGAATTTGCTTCTGGAAGTACATTGTCTTCACAAGAGAACATAAATCCAGCCAAAGCGACAAGACTCAACATTTTTATATTAAAAATATTTGATTTTAATGTATTTGCTATTTGTTTCATAATATTAACTATTAATTTGATTAGTAACCAGGGTTTTGAGATAATAAACCATTACTTAAACCAATCTCTACTTGAGGAATTGGTAATAAAAGATCGGTCGTAGAATAACCTAAACCGTTTGCTGCAGAAAATGCAGAAAGTACATCTTGTGCCAATCCTAAACGAACTAAATCAAAGAATCTGTGATTTTCAAAAGCCAATTCTGCTCTTCTTTCATCAGCCAATTCTTGTTTAGAAATACTCGTTACAGCATCCGTTAAACCTGCTCTGTTTCTTACCGTTTGAAAAGAAGCAATTGCATTTGAACTTGTTGTACTTGCAGCACCTGCCATAATCGCTTCAACGTGCATTAATAAAACATCCGAATATCTTAACACTACCCAGTCATTACCAGCAGATGTTGGATCTGAAGAAGTTACTGGAATCCCTAAGGCAGCATCTCCGTTTGGCAAATACTTTACTACTTGGTACTTTCCAGCTTGTGATGCATCTTCTCTGTAAGACAATGCTGTTCTGTTCCCTCCGTTTGCATCTAAAAATGCTTTAGCATCCATAGAAACATAGTTTACACCACTAGTTCTTCCTACAGCGTTTAACCATTCTGCAGAAAAATTTTGACTGTCATCATTTGAACTTGGTACATATCCAATTGCAAAAAGTACTTCATTGTTTCCTTCATTGTAAAAAACATCTTTAAAATCATTCTCTAAAGCAAAACCTCTAGATGGACTCATAATACTTTCTAATAAAGTCTGTGCTTCACTATAACGTCCTAATGTTAAGTATACTTTCGCTAAGATCCCTTCCGCAGCAGCTTTACTTGCTTGGTCGTTTGCACCACCATCGCTTAAGTTGGCAACCGCATCTTGTAAATCAGATACAATTAAGTCATACACCAATGATGAAGAAACTCTTGTAAAAGCCGTTTCTGTGTCTAATGGAGAAATCAATCCTTCTACTAATGGAACATCTCCAAAAAGACGTACCAAGTTAAAATACGCATAGGCTCTTAAAAACTTCGCTTCTGCTGCAAATGCCGCTTTGTTCTCTGGAGATGCCGATTCTAATTTGTCTAAAACTAAATTCGCTCTAAAGATGACATTGTAGTAACTTCTGTAATAATCTGCAACAATACCGTTGGTAGATTCGATGGTGAAAGACTCAAATTGAGCAGCTTCCCCTTCATTACTCTTTGTTTCGGTATTATCACTTCTCATTTCAGTGAGATAAAACTCAACCTGAACACCATGGTTTAGGTTGTTGTTCGTGATTTTTAAAGCATTAACTCCTTGAATTCCATCGTAGATGTTAAGAAGACCTGCTTGAATTTCTGAATCTGTCGTGTAATAATTCTCAGCGTTGATTCCAGTTTCTAATTCTGGAGCTAAGAAAGTGTCTTCACATGAGGCAAAGCTCAAGGCAAAAACAGCAATTAATATTAAATTTATTTGTTTCATAATACTTTTCATTTTAAATTATATAATCCCTTAAAACTGTACATTAACCCCTAAAGACATGGTACTAAATACTGGCGAACCAGCTCTTTGGTATCCATATGTAGTAGCACTTGTATTGTTTATTGACTCTGGATTAAAACCAGTATAATCACTTGCAGTTAAGTACAATAGGTTCTGACCTGAGAAATAAACTCTTGCACTAGACATCTTCAATTTTGAAACTAACTTTTCTGAAAGGTTGTATCCAAAATTCACATTTCTTAATGCGATGTAAGAAGCATCTTGTACAATACTGTTTGTAAAGATTTTTGCCTTAATGAACTCTTGATTTGGCGTTGTCGCTGGATCAAAATCTTGTGCACTGTTAAAGTGATTAAAAATGTATTGGTCTCCCATGTTACGTACTTCTGCACCATGACTTCCTTGGAACATGAAACTAAAATCAAAATCTCCAAATTTAAAATCATTGGTAACACTCCAAACGAAATCTGGATAAGGACTACCTAAAATAGTTTTGTCATCATCATCAATTAAACCATCTCCGTTTAAATCTTTTACATATACATCTTGTGCAGATGCTCCGATTGGGTGGTAAGGATTTTTGATATATTCTAATGGAATTTCAGTATCTACTACCCATCCATAAAATGAAGAAATTGGACTTCCTTCCATATTGATCCACTCTGCAGCTCTTTTTGAATCTACACTTTGGATTTGACCATTTGAGTCTGCAAAATTTAACAATTCATTCTTATTTTTCGATCCTAAGAACGTAGAAGACCATCTAAAGTTTTCTGCAGCAATGTTTTTCGTACGAATCTCTACTTCAACACCACTGTTCTTTACTTTTCCTAAATTTACCAAGGCATTAGAAAAACCAGTTGTTGATGAAATTGGGTTGTATAATAATAATTGATCACTTGTTCTAGAATAGTAATCAACAGAACCTGAAACTTTGTTACTGAACAATGCAAAATCTAAACCTGGATTGAATTCAATTTGACGTTCCCAAGAAAGATCTGGGTTTGGAATGTTCAAAGGATTTACCACTAAAGAAGGCGTTCCATTACTAACTCCTGTTGTTGTATCATCTAAAACAGCTAAATATGGATAATTATCCACTAAAGGATTTCCTGTTCTAAAGTCATTGTTTCCGGTAACACCGTAACTCACTCTTAATTTTAAGTTGTTAACAACATCATTGTCAATTAAGAAATCTTCTTTAGAAATATTCCAACCTGCTGAAAATGCAACAAAATTTCCATATTTTGTATTCGGTCCAAAAACAGAACTACCATCTCTACGAACACTTGCAGAAGCTAAGTACTTGTCTGAGTATGCATAGTTAACTCTACCAAAGAAAGACAATAAGGTTCTTTCCCATTTGTACTCATTGCTATCTGTAATTGATTCAGCAGCACCAAGTGTTTGGTTGCTATCATCCGCAAAAACAGATCCTTGCATGCTTTCGAAAGTTCTTCTTCTTTGTTCTAAAGAAGTACCTACCACTGCATTGATTTCGTGGTCGTTGATTTCTTTCGTATACGCTAACGTATTATCTACCGTATATCTTGTCGTTTTTGTAACCGTACTGTCTAATCTTGAAGCAGATGCTCCGTTTCTGTTAGATTGTACTCCTTGATAACGAGAACCTCTAGTATACTGATAGTTTACAGAACCTGTAGAAGTAAATTTCAAATCATCTGTAATTTTGTATTTCCCATACACACTTCCTAAGAATTTGTTTCTGTATTCTACACGATTACGTTCTAAAATCTTAGCACCAGGATTGGTGTTTGATGTATTACTAATATCAGTACCACTTCCTGTACTTGGTTGACCAGCAACTAAATCATAATCATCAAACATACGTTGAATTGCATAATCTCCAATTTGAGCATTTGCATATTTCCCATTATCTCTATAACGGTTTACATACTGAATGGTATTTGCATCTAAATACAATGGCAACCAAGAAGGTTGTCTTAAGATATCATGAGTAGAACCATCAAATCTTCTCTTCACTGTAAATGAAGGATTCGCTTTAACACCTACTGTTAATCTTTTATTTAACTTATAGTTGAACTTTGCACTTACTGCAGTTCTTGAATAATTATCCGTTAATAAAACACCTTCATCATCTAAATAACTCAATGCAACATTAAAAGTAGCTTTGTCTGTACCTCCACTTGCTCTTAAAGAGTGATCCGTATACATACCACCATCAAAAATAATGTCTTGCCAGTTGTTGTCTACTCCCAATTGTTGCTTCACTAGCGTCTTGTCTGAAAGAACACCTGTAGCAGCCAATTCACTCGCTGCAGCTTCTGCCATAGAAGTATGGTAAGCATCACTTTGATGAGCTGTTTTGAAACCTGTAATCATGCTATAGCTAAGTTTCATGTCACCACTTTTACCACTTTTAGTCGTAATCATGATTACCCCGTTACCAGCTCTTGCACCATAAATGGCACCGGAAGCAGCATCTTTTAAAACTTCAAAAGATTCGATGTTGTTCATGTTTAAAGATCCTAAAAAATCTTCATCTACAACCACACCATCGACTACTACTAAGGGACCTGAGTTACCATTAATAGAACCCGTACCTCTAATTCGAATGGTAGGAGCAGAACCTGCTTCACCTTCTGTAGCTTGAATGTTTACCCCTGAAACTTGACCAACTAAAGCATCATCAACTCTGGCGATACCCATTTGATCTAATTTTTCATTTTTCACTTTCGAAATCGCACCTGTTAAGTGAGATTTTTTCTGAGTACCATAACCAACAACGACAATCTCATCTAAAGAATTATCATCTTCCACCAATTGAACATCAATTGTTGTTTGGTTTGCATACGTAACATTTTGTGATACAAAACCTAAATAAGAGAATTGAATTACATCTCCTTGGTTTGCTTTGATTTGATAATTACCATCAAAATCTGTTGATGTCCCTTTTTGAGTTCCTTGAACGAGGATGTTCACCCCTAGTATAGGTTCTCCATCTGACTTAGAGGTAACAGTTCCTTTTATTGTTACTTCTTGTGCAAAACCAGTTAGGCTACATAGAAGAATCGCAATAAAAAATGACTTAAGTTTAAAATTCATAATTAAGTATTTAAATTATTTTAGATTAGTGTTTGTATTTGCTTTTAACTTAAGTATCTAATAACAAACAAATTAGATACTCAATAATTCCGTAATTGAATGATAAAATTCTTGGTAAACCAAACTGGTTGACCAAATTGGTTGACCAAATATAGAGTTTTAATCTTAAAATCCAAAAAAATCTTAAAGAAATGTTATTTTTTGATCTGAGAAATTAAAGAAATTTTATTTCATAAAATCTTCTCTCATTGGGCTAAAAACGTCAATTAAAACACCTGCTTCAGTACAAATAGCTCCGTGTAACACGTGAGGTGGAATGTATACAGTGTCACCTCCTTTAACTGTTTTCGTAGCATCCCCAATGGTAAAATCGAAAGAACCTGATTCTACATAAGTTACTTGAGAATGATGATGTTCATGTAGGCTTCCAATAGCTCCAACTTGGAAATCTACTTTTACAAGCATGATTTTGTCGTCATATCCCATTATTTTTCTTTTTAAACCTTCTCCGACAGTTTCCCATGCCATGTCATCTCCAAAGATGAATTCTTTACTTGCTCCAAATGATTTCATACTCTAATTTATTTAGTTGATTTATAATAATATGCGCCCTGAAAGCGATAGTTTTTATTGTCTATAGTTACCGTGTGCATTTTTTCGGATGCATTGTCTTCATTAGAAAGAATTAAAAGACTGTTTTTCTCTGAAGTACCTACTTCAATGGCCGTATACGCTGTTGTATCTAACAAAACTTTGACAGACACTATTGGTGTATAGGCATTATCTGCTTTTTCTGTAACCGGACTGTAAACACCGTGCGATGCAATTACCGAAGCAAACACAGCATGTTTTGCTGCTTGCTTTCTTAGAATTAATGTAGGATCTCTTCGTAAATTGAATTCAGGGTCATTTGCACCTATTCTTGCAAAGAGGATTTCATCCTTTTTATGGGTTGCTGCTGTGATGGTGTAAAATTTTTGATGATGCAACCATGTAAACTGAATGCTTTCAGAATTTGCAACGCCCACCCCTTCATTCCAGAGATGCTGATATCCATATTTCTTTCCTAAAGGCTGAAGTTGTTTTGGTGTTTGATACTCAAAATTGGTGTCGATGATTTGACCAAAATAGTAATGCGGTAAATCAAAAGTATGCGCTTTGTCCGATTGAATTCTATTGATATCTATAATATACGGTTTTGCATCGTTTGCATCCTTCACCATAATCATGGTTCTGTGCAGTTCCGTTCCTGGATATGCATTGGTTTCTTTAGCACTTACAATTTGAAAATTTGGATTAGAAACATCAAACAAATACTTTTCAGAATGATTTTTACTACCGGTCGCAAAATCGTATTTAAAATGTGAGGTTTGATCCTGCACCACGGTATTATGTGCAATCGTATGTTTGGCAAATGTTTTGTTTTCTTTTAAATAACCTCCACCATTTTTCTGTTCTACATTTACAAAACGAGACAAACCATAATCTTGTAAAACCTCTTCTCCATTTTCATACAATGAAAAAGACAACTTATCATAATGTCCATGACTTAAACCTTGGGCAGAATATTTTAAAACCAAAGCTAGGGTTTCATCCCCTTTTTGATGTCTTAAAATACCAATACCTCCTTCGTCTCCTTGAGAACCATCTCTTAGCTCCATGGATTGTTTGATAAACGGTTTTTCTTTATTTGCATGTAAAGCTTCTGCAACGCTTAAACCTGTTGCATCTAACTGAACTTTATTTTGTTTTTTTGCTACGGAAAGTAAAGCCGGGTTTTGATCCCCATAATAATAGGCAATATCTACCGCTGAAACTAGAGAGGATGTATAATAAGACATTCCTTTTTGACCATCATTCAATGGGAAGAACTCTCCATCTGCATCTGTTAAATTCAATAAGGCATCAACTGCTTTGATTAAAACACCGTCTTTGTATTCGAAAATCCTTAAATCTGGTTTTTTATTTTGAAGTGCTTCTGCAAAAATCAAGAAAGGATACATTGCATATCTTTGATAATAAGGTCCTTCTGTATAAAATCCGTCAGGTGAAAATGGAGAATCTAAATTGGCTAAAAAGCCTGCTTTTCCATCCTTATCGAAAATAAAACCACCATCATTGTCTTTTGCTTTTAAATCTACCTCTTCCTTTTTTAAACCATATAAAGCTCTTTCGACTAATTCATCATCATCCATTACCAAACCAATCATACCCACGGCAACATTTCCCCAAGTAGAATGATTATGAACTCGATTGAAATACTGCGGTGTTTCTACTGAAAGAAAATCGGCATAAGGACGAAACAATGTCTTGTTTAAATAGTCCGATTGTTCTTTTGGCAACCAAGCGTAAATGCAATCATATGCTTGACTGGAATAGACCAACCAATTGGAGTCGTTTAAACATTGCCAAAAAATCTTACCTCTTGCATAACTTCGCATTTGAGGGTGTCTCGGTAGTGTTGGAAACATCTTTGCGTATTCCAAAAGCATGTCTCTTATGAAGACAGCATACTTTTCGTCTCCTGTTAGCTGAAATAAAATCCCTGCTTTATGCATCGTTGCATAATTTATTTTATGCTGGGTGTGTGTATACCCCCCCGCCATATCTTTTGGAATTGGTACATCAATTCCTTTTTCTAATTGTGCATCTACGGCTTGTTTTGCTTTTTCTAAAGTGGCATCAAATAGAGGTACCTTTCCAAGTTTGGCTTTAATTTCTGAAACACTTTTAGTGGTCAAAATCAAATTTGGATGTTGGTCATTAGATGCAACAGTTTCAATATCCTTTGAATTATGAGAACATGAAATTAGGAGAACAGCTACAAAGAAAAGTTTTAGATAATTATTCATTGACAATTTGTGTTTTGTGGTTTTATGTTGTGTATAGTAAATGGTCATTTTTACTCTTTTTCAGAGGAATTACGTATGAGTATGGAAGCCTCTTTAAACCAAACTTCTGCATAACTTCCATTTGCATATTGTTTAGGGATATCTCCATCATAAGTTTCGGATTTTGTAGACTTTCCATTAGCTTGATTATAAGCACCTTGCTTAAAATACTGCCATTCATTCGCATAAGCACTTTGACGTTCAATACCACCACCTTTTTTTCTGTTTGCATAAACCCTTTTTACTTGTGCTGGAATGTCTTCTTTTGTTGCAAATTCCGACTTGATCAAACTCTTTGTAAATTGAACTGTTTTATGATTTTTACTCGTAAAAGTGAGGTACATAATTCCTTGATCTACATTTACTTCATAACTAAATTCTTCACCCAAAGCAATACCATCTTCGGGTTCTTTTGGAAATTCTGTCGGACTAGGACCTACCTCAGAAAAATCGTATCCCCAAACTGCCGTTGAATAATCAAATCTTCCAATATTATCTCCTTTTGTATTGATTTCATAGTTCCAAAAAACAGCCCCTTTTTTATGTCCTGGGAATTTTTTATAATATATTTTTAAAGGCTCGTTTTCGTGGCCTTCATCACTATGAATTTGTCCAATTACTACAGCGTATGAAGAGGCAACTCTTGCATCTCCAGTAGTAGAAACGTGTTGTACTTTTAATGTTCCTGTTAATTTTCCGCCAGTTTCTGGAGTCCAATGTGTTTTTTGACCAAGTTCTGTTCTTGTGTTACTAGATGTTCTTGAAGTAACACCTGCATTCGGTGTTTTGTAGACGACCCAATTTGTTGCATTTTCTTTTTTAACATAGAAAAAATTGTCTTTTGCGAAATTTATCAATGAATCCTTATAAGTTCCGTCGCCTAAAAGGATTTTCCATTCATCCATAAAAGGAATCACATCACTTGGATATACTGTTTCCGTTTTAACGGTTGCTTCCGAAATGCTTGCAGAGTTATTTTTGCACGCGATTAGTGTACATAAAGCAACTAAAATATATACTGTTTTTTTCATTCTAAAAAAGATTAATTTCAATTTAGTACATCAAGGTCATCACAAGATTTTCTTCTGTTTTTAGTTGTCCTGAATTGCTTAAAAAATTTTTAGACTCTACATTGTTTTTTGCTCCCCAAAGAATAGAAACAAATTTCACATTATTGTTTTTAAAGGTATTGTTGTTGATATTCACATTTACAATTCCGTTATGATTTAAAAGTCTTTTATTTTTTTCTTTGGCACCACAGTTCGTAAATGTGCTGTTGGTTATTAAAAGGTTTCCACCAATGGTAGATTCGTCATAACCTCCTCTGTAATAATCTACAACGTTTTGTTTTACATTGTTAAAACTACAGTTGTCAATAGTTAAATATTCAGTGTTATAATCACCTCTATCGTTTGTTTCTTCGGAAAGTTCAATTCCGTTTTCACAATTTGAAATTGATGTGTTTGTAAAAGTAATGGCTTCAGAAAACGACTGTTTATAAACTCTTAATGCATAATTGAAGTTGCTTATTTCAGAACCTGTAACTTCTAATCCAAAATGATTAGACATGTTTTCTTTTAAGCTTGCAAAGGCATAATTAGATGCGTTTCCTTTTAATTTGATGTTTTTTACTGATAATTTTCCATAAGGATGTAATTCTATTGCTGGGGTATTTGCTGCTCCATTGTATAGAATTTCTGCTTTTCCTTGAGATTGAATGGTGATTGCTTTATTAATTACTAAAGATTTTGAAATTTGGTAAGATCCTTCATTCAAATTAATAATATCCCCATTTTCTACTTCATTAAGTTTCGCAATTAATTCCGAGGCATTAGAAACTGTGTGTATCTTAGCGTCTTTAATTTCAACTTCATTAGAAAACCAATCTGCTCCATATTTTGATTTATCTAAAAGATCTAAATGAAGGTTTTCGCCATTTAAAATAGCGCCAATTTTGTTTGATTTTTCTCTAGACTCTCCGAGTAAATCATTGGTAATTGATTCGAAATCAAATCCATTATAAATTTCAACATCATCAAAACCAGAAGTTGGAACAGAAAGATTTGCACCAATATCAGTTAAAGTTAATTCCTTAGAAATTAAACCATGACTGTTTTCAATATCAACTCCGTTATTAAAAATAATATTACTTTTAAAAGTAACGCCATCTGCTTTGTCATGTTCAATAATAGGATTTGGATCTCCAACAGAATTGTAGATTATATTGTTTACCACCTCTGTTCTTAAAGGTCTTGCAGAACGAATTTCCGATTTTGGCAAAACAGCAGCTTGGGCAATATTGGTTCCAACTCCGAATTGCCATGGCGAATTTGAATCTACATAGGTATTATAAGCAACCACAACATCGGTAACTTGATTATATCTATTCAATGGAGATTTAGGAATTCCATTCATAACTGCTAAGGGACTTCTAAAATTCTTTCCTTTTAGTTTATAGAAAAGATTATTGATAACCCAATGGCCAGTATTAATAATTCTAATTCCACCATAATTTTCATTTACTCCATCTCCAATAAAGTAATTTCCATCTATGGTAACATAATTTCCATGACGTGTAACTACAGATCCTTCGCTTTTATAAAATACATTGTTTTTAATTAGATTGAAATTGGTTTTACTAGAAATAATCTCAACTTCTCCGTTACATTCTTCAAATAAGTTATTTGCAATGGTTGTATTACTTGGAGACATCGATGTAAAGCTACTTCCTAATTGAATAGTTTCTCCTCTAGCTCCCCCTTTTCTTGGTCTTGGACCAAAATGATTATTTACAATTTGATGGTAATTCCTAATACTTTGGTTACCTTTTAAATCAACTCTAACTGTGGGTCCACCATTTGTTTTTCCCGCTATATAACAATGATCTAATGTATTGTGTTTTCCGTAAAACTGTACCCAAAGATTATCTTGGTCTCGTTCTAAGTTATTAAAATCTAAAATTACACAATTTGAAACGCTACTATTATTCGCAACGTTACTTTTGCTGGTTCTAAAAGCAATTACGTTTTCAGAAGGTGAATGTCCGTTTCTAAAAAATAATCCACTAACTTTTAAAAAGTTTCCGCTAATTTCTAAATTAGAAACACCTTCAATAAAAACTTTACCAGGGGTTTCTGCTCTTAAACTTATTGGATTGTTTTTTGTTCCTTCTCCAACAAATTTAATTTCTGCGTCTTTGTAAATTCCGTTTTTCAATACAATATCATCACCCGCTTTTACTTCTTTGATTGCATTTTCTAATTCAGTTATATTAGTAACTAAAATAGAATTTGTAGTTCTCTGACAAGAAGTGATTACTAAGAATAGACTAATAATTAAAAGATATTTACGCATCGATATTTATTTTAGTGAGTTACTGTTAAATTGTAATATTTTAAACTTGAAAAGGCGCTCGCTTGGGTTGTTGCTAAATAATTCCCTGCTTTAAAATAATTTTCAAAAGGCCATTTGGCCAAACTAACATCCTCATAAACATAAGGTGTTTCATTATTTAATTGCAATTCAATTTTACCTTCTGTAGCTGTAATTCTAAATTCAAAGGCATCAAAACCAACAGTTCCCATATTGTGCTTTTCGTCGACCCAAGTACTTGTAGATAAGTCAAATAGGTCGTCACCCGAAGTCGCCTCATTAACTAATGACTTTTTGTAAACCCATAAATCTCCATCAATCCAACGCATTTTAATTAACGGAGGACCATTATTCGAAGTCAAGCTCAATCGTGCCATGTCTTCAATAGATATGATACCATGAATCTGCATCACAATGGTGCTATGATATTGTCTACTTGAGGTATTGTCCTCTGAAATTGATTCCATCTTTAATTTCCCATGCATCGTTCCACCCGTTTCCAAAGTCCAATTAATACGTGAATTGGAGGGCGTTATTAACTCTCGGAGTTCTGTTCGAGAATAACTACTATTGGTGGTTGAACTTGCTGGGAATGTATAAAACACAAGAGAGGCATCTGAGGTATCATCGTACAAATATGGAGCAATCGCAGAGATGTTTCGATAGCCACCGTTGACAAGCACATCGGGCTGATATTCATCGGGACTCCCATTATTATTCTCATCTACAGGCAATGTTAATTTCCAATTCGAAAAATTAATATCAGAAAAATTTGATGTTTCTGTATCATCTATTTCCTCCTCAATTTCTTCAATAATTTCATTCAGCTCGCTATCTTTATCTGAGCAAGAAATGCACAGAAAAAAGGAAAATATGACTGTATAAATGATGTTACTTTTTTTCATTATTTAATCAAAATAAAAAATTGGTTTACCAAATTGGTTTACCAAATATAGTTACTAAAATTGGATAAAAAAATTTATCTTTTTATTTAACAAAACACTTGAAAACTTTTACGACGATATTGTCTTTTTTAAACACAATGAAATAGAGGCCTTTTGACACCCCAGATAAGTTTAATCGATTGCGATCCAAGCGATTTTTAAGAGATAAAGATCTCCCTGAATAATCGTATAATTGAAGGGTATCAAAACTATCTGGATCTACATTTTGAATGGCTACGTCTCCGGAAGTTGGATTCGGGTAAATAAGAATTGTAGCAGCTTTTTTCTTTAAATCTTCAACGGATAAGGTTCCTGTAACTTCTTCAATACTAAAATCGGCAAACAAAACAGTTTCATCTTTTAAATCGGATGGATTGTTTAAACTCCTATAAATTCCCCATTTGGGTCTTGCAAATTCGGCTCCATCTTGCCACATGTCCATTACATTGTCTTGGTAAGTTAGCAGGACATCTTCTGTAGCTATATCCTTAATTTCAATACTATAACTCCCCGTATCTCCAAACTTTATCGTTTCATGAACGGAAATCCACTTACCTCTAAATGATGCTAAACTTGCTGTCGTTAATGTATTCTGATCATTGGTAGCTGTATACCTTAATTCTACCCTATCGGGATTAGATTTCCGCAAGGTTAGGCTAATCATTGGAATAGAAGCATAAGATCCACCTACAGATTTTATTTGGTGAATGTGCGTAAAGCTAGACGAAGGTTGAAAATCGGAACTGATTTTAAATTTCCATTTGTATTCCACAGTTTCTCCAACAACTGCTTTCAAGTTATCAGGGGAACTTGCATAGGTTTTTATTTCATTTCTTTGACGATCGAAATTAATGCAACGATCATTATCTGGAGTGACATGTATATAAAATCGAAATATGTTTTTATTCAAGTCAGTATCAAAAACTTCGTCAATATGGTTTCCAAAAGAAGCGTGATTGCAATCTGGAACTTCAATTGCATTGTAATTTGGCGCCAATACAGAATTGATTAATGCATAGGTATCTCCGGGCCCATCTGCAGCCAAAACTACTTGTGACGTTGCACAAATGGATGTCAAAAAAAAAGAAACTAAAAAAATACTTCTCATAAAATGGATTCTTATTTTTGGAGCAAACCAATGGTTGCTTTTTTATTTTTTTCTTTTAATAATGCCGACTTCTTACTCGGTATGAATAGTGTTTTGTCCTCCCATTTAGGGCTTTTATATAAAAGATCCGATTTCCTTGCTCCTTGACTTATTTTCACATAACCACTATTATTGATCAAACAGTTAGAGATTTGCTGAGACATTCCTTTCAAAACAATGAGCGTTTTAATCTTATAACTGTTATCAAACACTGAATTTACAATCTTCACACGATGAATTCCATCGACTTTAATGATCTTTCCTTTTTCGCGATTGTCAACATTGTAAAAAACACAATTTTCTACCAGTAAATCGCCACCAGAAATCATGTTATTTGGAATTTTTCTAACATAATTGATGGCAGATTCTTCGATGTTTTTAAATACCGAGTTTTTAAGAACTATAAAATTCGCATTGAATATTCCCGTATTCTTATTATCATAAGACAAATTAAGTCCTCGGTAATTGTTTTCGAATCTCGAGTTTACAAAGCTGAGCGTATCTGCTTTTGTTCCATTATAAGCTTTGAATACGCTGCCTCCTTTTTTATTTTTAAAATTTTGAAAAGTAACCGTATCAACAAATAGATTATAGCGAGCTCCTTGAAGCTTATCTGGAGATACAATGGCATACTTTAAATTCGAATTTTTTCCGTCTATAAATACATGACTCAATTTAAAAGTAACATTTTCTTCTACTCGAAAGAGGTAATCTATTGGTTTCTTTATATTTTTATTTGCGGCAAGAATCGTTGCGCCACCAATGTCTCCAATAATTGTAATGTCTTTGGTTATTTTTATTTTCTTTTCCGAAAAATATTCTCCTGTTTCTAAAATCAGTGTAGAACCACTTACTGCATTGTTTATGGCTTTCCTTAAAGTTTCTAAGCCCGGTTTAACGACGGTGACTTGTGCTTCCTGAACGGGAGGAACAATATTTGGAGTCCATCCTGGACCTGCTCTTAAAGTAAGTGCTTTGGGGTGTTTTTTAGAATCCAAGTTGAAAGCACCTGCAGCATAAAGTGTTCTAGGTTTTTTTGTAATGTCTTTTGTAGGACTCTTTTTATTTTTAAAGACATTGGTTAAAGCAGCATTGTTTGCTGTGGGTATTGGAAATGAACCTATTTCTTTCCAATCTATTTGGGTAGGAATGAATCCGTTTTTAACAACAGAAGAAAGTGTATGAATATAGTTTTTATGAAAAGAAATTCCAGCTACATCATCGACGAAAATAATAGTATTGTCCGAATTTACATTGTAAATAAGATTGTTCGAAAAGTTGGTATTTATAGGTGCCAATGTTTTTTCTGCATCTTTCCCTTCCCCAAATGATATCGGTCCAGAGTTTATAATGGTATTGTTTTGAATATCAACATTTTTTACCTGATGGTATCTATTCAAAGGAGAGTTTGGCACACCGTTCATCACCACGATAGCACCTCTGTAACCGTCCCCAGCCAATCCAATTAAAAGATTGTTTCGAATAATATGACCTTCATTAATAATTCTGATCCCTCCTGTTTTGGAAACACCATTTCCCAAAAAAACGTTGTTTTCTACCAGGGCATTGTTCCCGTGTCGTAAGGTTAAAGTTCCCTTACTTTCTACAAACAAATTCTCTCTAAAAATATTATCTCCAGATTTATTCGATACAATTTCAATTTCCCCATCACAATTTAGAAAAACATTACTTTCTACGAGGGTCTTAGATGATTTCATAGAATTGGCACTTGTTCCAATCCGAATTGTTTCCCCTCCGTTGGTTCCAAGCTCCGGTCTGTTTCCAAAAATATTGTGATCAATACGATGATTGTTCTCTATATGTTCTGCTCCTTTTAACCATACAACCAATGTGGTTCCGGGACTTGTTTTTCCGGTAAAGTTATTATGATCTACTCGATTATTTTTCCCCCAAAGATCAACCCAGTGATCTTTAATACCCTGTTTTACTTTATAATATGAAATTGTAGAATTCGTAAATCGGCAATTGTTCGCATATTCTTTCGCATCATTTCTAAATTGTACAACAGACTTAAAAGAAGAGTTTCCATCTTTAAACCACAACCCACTTACAATAACATAGTTCCCAGAAATGTTTAAAGTAGAGTTTCCTGTTATGAAAACTTTCCCAGGAGTTTCTGCCTTTATAATAATTGGATTTTCTTTTTCTCCATCTCCAAAAGCATTCATTTTAAAATCATTCCAAACACCATTTTTAAGCACAATAACACTTCCAGGCTTGGCTGCTTTTATTGTTTTATTATAGTCTGAAATGGACGAGACCAATACCTCTTGCGCAACAATAAAAGGACTTAAAAAGAGTAAAAATAAAAAGATAATGAATTGAAAATTTTTCATAATTTAGTAATTGGTTAACCAATTACTAAATTATGAAAATAATTTAATCGAACGGGTAAAATATCAGATTAATATTTTTAACAAAAATTAAGGCGCTGCTGTTTTTGACATTAGGAGTGTCTTTAAATGCGAAATACACCTAATATTAGAGTGTTTTAAAACAATTTCAGAAAAAAATATTCGGACAGATTGTAATGGAATAACTACTTTTGTAGTTGATAAAGTCACCTATTTAAAAATGAGGTGCATTAATTTGAATTCAATGATAAGTAAAATCCCCTATTACATTCAATATATCTTCAAAAACGTCTTCTTTTTATTTCTATTTAATGTTCTATTTAGAATTATTTTTTATAATTTCTTTATGGAATTAGAAGGGGTATCGGCAAATGAAATTAGAAAATCTTTTTTATTAGGAATTCGATTTGATTTGAAATTAGCCATTCTTTCCTTTTTTCCACTAGCACTTTTGATATTGATTGTAAATTATAGATTTTTCAAAAAAAGTATTTACAAGAAAATAAACAATATTTATTTAACACTAACATACCTTGTTATTTTACTTTTTTATGTAGTAGATTTTGGATACTACGAATACCTTGCGATGCGCTTAGATGCGAGTGCACTTCGTTTTTTAAGTAATTTAAAAATTTCTTCCCAAGTTTTATTTGAAAGTTATCCTGTTTACAAAGGTCTTCTAGGCCTTATTGTTTTTGGTTTCGTAAGCTACAAATTTGCTAATTATAGCTTCAGAAAAAATAATACAACGAATAAGATCCTATCTAAGAAAATAAAAGCAGCCTATTTTATCGGAGTTTTTCTTTTACTTTCTTATGGCGTATATAACAGTATTACGCATTATCCTTTACGCTGGAGTGAAGCATTTTTTTCAAAAAAGAATTCTGTAAATCAGTTTGGATTGAATCCTGTTTTATATTTCTTTGATAGTTTTGCTTTTAGAAGTGAAGGCGTTGATATGAAAAAACTACAAACCTATTACCCCGTCATTGCGAAGCATTTAAACTTATCGAAAGACACTATTTCCTTTGAGAAGAAAGTAACTTTTACCAATCCATATCAACAAAAACCCAATATTATTTATGTGATGTTAGAGTCTACTGGAACTGCTCCCATGAGCTTCTATGGAAATCCATTAAACAGTACTCCAAAAATGGATTCAATCCTTAAGGAAAGTGCTAGTTTTTCCAAGTTTTATGTACACAAACCAGGAACTGCAGGAAGTGTTTTTGCAAGCATTACCGGTTTGCCAGATATTGACGATATAAAGACGGTTTCTAGAAATCCATTAGCAATCGATCAGCGAATTATTTTTGATCAATACAACGGATATGAAAAACGCTATTTCATTGGAGGAAGCGCCAATTGGGCAAATATCAGAGCCGTTTTTCAATCGAATATAGAAGGGTTGAAAATTTTTGAAGAAGGTAGTTTTGAAGAAGAAATAAGAGCCGATGTTTGGGGTATTGACGATTATGAACTGTTCAAAGAATCGAACAAAGAACTCAAAAAATTACACCAAAAAAAACAACCATTTGTTGCCTATATTCAAACAGCTACCAATCACATGCCCTTTACTGTTCCTGATAAAAAAGAAACGTTTAGACCAATACTTGAGGAGGAGATTTCAGAAAAAACATTACTTAAAGGAGGGTTTCGATCCTTAGGACAGTTGAATGGAATTCGATATTTAGATTTTAATGTGGCGCATTTTTTAGAAAGAGCCAAAGAAGCAGGCTATTATGACAATTCTATATTTGTCTTTTTTGGAGACCATAGAGGTGGTATGAAGCAATTAAATTTTTTAGATGACAATGAGGATGATTTAGGAATTCAAGTGCATCATGTTCCATTTTTCATACATGCACCAAAATATATAAAGCCTCAGATTCTAGACAAATATGCCAAATTGGTTGATGTATTTCCAACAGCAACAAGTTTGGCCAAATTAGACTATACAAACTACACACTAGGAAGAGATTTACTAGACAGTACAAACACAGATACTGCAGCTTTTGTATACATTCAAAGTAAAGGGGAAAGAGCGGTAGGTTTAATTAAAGATGGTTTTTATTACGAAAAAACGAACATTTCTAAAAAAGCCAGCTTGTATCGTTTGAATGCAGAAGACCAAATGGACGTTAAAGAACAAAACCCATGGATTACTCAAAGCATGGACAGTCTGCTTTCTGGATATTATTACAGCACCAAGTATTTGTATTTCAACAATAAGAAATTAGCCAAATAATCGATCGTCAGCCTTACGGTACAAATAGTAATAACCATTGGCCAATAACACCCCCAATAACATTCCTAATGAGACATCTATTGGGAAATGTACTCCTAAATACAATCTACTGTAAGCGAAGATGAGTGGAAAGCAAATAATGACATAAATATACTTGTATTTTGCTCTCAACACTAGAATCGTAAATACAGCAAAAAATGTAGAAGTTGCTGCATGACCAGAGACAAAACTAAAACTTTTAGGTCTTATAAAAGTTCTTAAAATTTCTTGTATTTCAGGATCATTATTGGGACGCAATCTTTCCGTAGAACTCTTAATTAAATTTACAAATTGATCGGAAAATGCGACTAATAAAATCATGGAAAAAATGATAAACCCACCACGTTTCCAACCGTTTGATTTGATTACTAAATAAAAAATAAAAATAAACAATGGGGCCCAATTGAATTGATTGGTTATTAATAACCAAAAGGAATCCCATTGCTCACTCCCTAAACTGTTTAAAAAAACCAAAAGATCTTTGTCTTTTTGTAAAAGAGATTCTATCAAATTACTTTCCAACTTTTAAAATTTCTACTTCAAAAATAATATCTGCTTTGGGAGGAAATATTCCACCTCCTTTTTCACCATAAGCAATATAATACGGGATGAAAAGGCGTGCCTTTTCTCCTTCTCTAAGCTTTCTTAAACCTTCTTTAAATCCTGTTATCAAAGGTCTTTCTTTATTGTCTAACTGAAACGTAAACGGTTTGCCGGCATCTAAAGTAGATTGCAATCGCTTACCGTCACCTAAAAATAAGGTGAAGTTGATTGTGATTGGCTGGTTGTCAACTACTTTTTTTCCACGAGTACTTTTCAACTTTAAAACCTTTAAACCAGACGCGGTTGCTGTAACTTTATCTGCTCCTAATTTTGTATAATTTGCCGCTTTCGCTTCTAAAAATTGATTATACCGAACTTCTTCTGCTTTGTTTGCTGCTGCTATTTGTTCTTTCTGAGCATTGGCAACAGTAATCTCTGCAGCTAAAAATGCTTTTGGAGCGTCAAACTTTTCAGCCTTTTCCCCAACTCTTATAATTTTGACAGCAAATATGGTATCAGACTGTACAATTGAATGAACAACGTCTAGGCCTTGCACAACATTCCCAAAAATACTATGCTTCCCATCCAACCATGGCGTTGGTTTGTGTGTTATAAAAAACTGACTTCCATTGGTGTTCGGCATACCTGGATTTGCCATTGATAAAACACCAGCAGCATCATGCTTGTATTTAAAACCTCCAGTGCTATCTTTTGGAAACTCATCGGCAAAAAGGTATTTAGAGCCGCCACTACCCGATTCTACATCATCTCCTGATTGAATTATAAAATTAGGAACTACGCGGTAAAAACGAAGCCCATCATAAAATTTTTTCCCACTGAATTTAGCAGCTACTTTGGGATGTGTCCCTTCAGCCAAACCAACAAAATTGGCAACTGTTAGCGGAGTATCTTCTGGATATAATTCTAAAAGAACATTCCCTTTACTCGTTTGCATATCTGCATAAAGCCCGTCATTTAAACCATTATAAGTAGACTTATGGACAGGTTTACAAGAAGCGATAATCGCCAAGAGTATGATTACTGTTTTATAATTCTTCATCCTTTATTTTACAATTTCCAACAACTCAACTTCAAAAATCAATGTAGAAAATGGCTTAATTAGTGCACCTCTTTCTTGAGTACCATAAGCCAATTCTTGAGGAACAAAGAATTTATATTTAGATCCCACATTCATGAGCTGTAATCCTTCTGTCCAACCTCTAATTACTTGGTTCAATCCAAAGACTGAGGGAGTTCCTTTGTCTACAGAACTATCAAATACTTCACCAGCAATTGTCGTTCCATGATAATGTACTTTTACTCTTTTAGAAGGGCCTGCTGGCTTTGGTCCTTTTCCTTGCTTCATCACCAAGTACTGCAAACCACTTGCCGTTGTTTTTACACCTGGTTTTGTTTTATTTGCTTCCAAAAATGCAATTCCTTCTTTTTTAACACCCGAAAATTTTAAGATCGCTTCTTTGTCTTTTTTTGCAAACTGCGCTTTTCTTTTTTCCAATTGTAATTTTTGGAAAAACGGATTTAAGATTCCGTTCAAATCTTTAGGATTTATTAAAAGATTTAAGGAGTCCATTCCGTTTCTAAAACCTTGCTGGTATAAATCAACATCAGCTTTGTCCCAATTTGCTTTGACCTTTACTGCCATATCCAATCCTAGAGAATAACTTACAGAATCCAATTCGGTCTCTAAAGACTTCTTTTCTACTTGTTTGTTACAGGACACAAGGCTTGTTAAAACAGCCGCAAATGCTAAATTTTTAATTGTTTTCATCTTTATTTTTTTTAATATTTAATAATTTTACGGTACTTTTTATTGTTTGATTTACTTCAATTTTATTTCCATCTCCAGCAATTCCAAAAGCATAATAAGAAGGAATAACAAAGGTAATAATTTCACCAACTTTCATCAACTTTATTCCTTTTTGTAGTCCGGAAATAAAATCTTCTTTGTCAATTTTATATTTTTTTACTCCAAGAGATTCTTTGCTGTAAAGCACAGATCCTTGTAAATCTGTAATATTGTATTCTAAAAGAACTTCGTCTCCATATTCTGGGAGCGGACTGTTATCTTGTATTTTATTTTGATAGACATACCAAAATCCATTTTTGGAAACCTCATAGGTTTGAGCGGTGTCTTTGTCAATGTACATTAGAATTTGTTCAACTTCCTGTGCATTTAAAGCTTTTGACGTTTCAACTGTTTCTGAGAACAAGGTTGAAGATGGTCTTGGATTCACAGGTCTTCTTGCTTTGTTTTTTGAGCATCCATAACAGAGTAAAATCAGTAAAAAAATTCCTTTAATTTTCATACGAAGTAGCTAATTCTTGTTGGTATGTTGCAACTAATGAAGTGAATTTAGCAACGGTTTCCTCCATCGATAAATCGGATTTACCACCGGCAGCATTATCGTGTCCACCGCCTTCAAAATGGTTTCTTGAAAATTGATTTACTGAAAAAGCACCTTTCGATCGAAAGGATATCTTAACAATATTTTGCTCTGCATCTTCAATAAAAATAGCAGCAAATATAATTCCTTTGAGCGATAACGCATAATTCACAATTCCTTCCGTATCTCCTTTTTGAAAATCAAAACGCTTTTTCTCTTCATTGGTAAGTGTAATATAGGCTGTTTTACAATCTGGTACAATTTTCATATTACTCAATGCTTGTCCTAACAACAATAATCTGTTATAAGAGTTTGCATCATAAACGTTGTTATGAATCTTATCGTTTTCTGCACCCTTGTCAATTAAATCGGCAATAATTCGGTGTGTTTTACTGGTGGTAGAACGAAAACGAAAAGAACCAGTATCTGTCATGATACCCGTATATAAACACGTAGCAATGTCTGCATCTATTAGGTCTAAGTCGTTGTTCAATTCAATAAATTGATAGACCATTTGACAAGTAGAACAAATCTCCACATCGGAGTACATGTACTTTACATCATCTGGCTGCTGGTGATGATCGATCATAGCGAAGTCATTTGGATACTTCTCCAATGTATTTTGCATGTCGGACCCTACGCGGTGCAGCGCATTAAAATCCAGTAAAAAAATAATCTCTGAATTCTTAATTTCTCTTTGAGATTGACTGTTTTGCCAATCAAAACGATAGGTGGTATCAGACCCTGGTAACCAGTGTAAAAACGCTGGATATTCATTGGGAACAACTACTGTTGCCTTGTGGCCTTTTTTTTCTAGATACTTCGACAATGCAAGGGTTGAGCCCATTGCATCTCCGTCTGGATTGCGATGTCCAACAACGACAATGTTCTTTGGTTTCTCTAAGAAAACTTTTAATTCTTCAAATCCTTTTAAAATCATAAGTGGCGAAGATACAATTTAATTAAAAAATTTATGTAATTTCGCGGCGATTTTGTAGGGCACTCTTACAAAAATACACACGTAATTTAAAAGTCAATATTATGGCAACAAATAGAACATTTACAATGCTAAAACCAGACGCTGTAGAAAACGGTCATACTGGAGCTATTTTAGAAAAAATGAATGCTGCAGGGTTTAGAATTGTAGCTTTAAAGAAAACACAAATGACAAAAGCTGATGCTGAATCTTTTTATGCAGTGCATAATGAGCGTCCGTTTTTTGGGGAATTGGTGGAATTTATGACACGTGGTCCTATAGTGGCTGCGATCTTAGAAAAAGAAAACGCAGTAGAAGATTTTAGAACTTTAATTGGTGCTACAAATCCTGCGGATGCGGCAGAAGGAACCATCAGAAAAATGTATGCAACTTCTATGGGAGAAAATGCAGTACATGGATCTGACTCTGATGAAAACGCTACTATTGAAGGAAATTTTCATTTTTCTGGTAGAGAGCAATTCTAAAAAAATTCCTTTTTAAGAATTAAAAAACTCACAACTTTCGTTGTGAGTTTTTTTTATATCTCAAATACCGATGGAGTTACTCATTACAGTTACTCATATCATAGTCCTCTCTAAAATAAGTGGCGTGAATGTCTCCAATATCATTGAGCCATACGATCACATTATTGTTACATTTAAAACTAAGTGTTAAAGTGGAAGTATTCCCAAAATTTAAATCTACGGTAATTTTATCGCCTTCATACCACCAATCGTTTCCAGAACGACCACTATCTATAACTTCTTGTACGGTTTCAAACTCACCATTTCCAGAATACAAGGTATAGCGTTTGTTTGCTGTAAATTCATACATCACACTTCCAACAAAACCATTAAGATTCCAACGACCAATAACGGTTGCTTCTGGGGAATCAGCTACTTCCTCATTGGAAGAACAGCTTAAAAGGGTAAGACAGAAAATAAATATATATTTTTCATGGGGTAGTTTTGTAATTATTTCTTACAAATATAATATTTTTATAAATTAACTAAAATTGTACGTCAGGGTATTAGATCAACATTAACTTAGAAATAATTTCATCTCCAAATTCTTCATTCATCATTTTAATGATTTTTTCTTTTCCATAACTTAACTCCTCTCTCAAGACAGAAGATGTTAAATAAATAATTAATGTCTTATTTTGTAATTTGACAGCACTCGTGTGATTGGCAACTCCAGGTCCCATCATTTTATTCCAAGTTTCTTCTGCCTTTATTTTTTGCATTCCTTTAGTCAAATTGTTTTCTTTGATAAAGCTTTGCATTAAATCTTTTACTGAAAAAGAATCATTTTCTCTTTTTGCCATATTTTTCTAGCTTTTAGTTTGTGACTATTTTGCCCTTGCGAATTATTGTATTTATTTTTTCTTTATGGGTCATTACAAACTTTATTTTACCAACAGAAAAAATGAATTCATAAAATACTTTTCAAACTCCCCCACTTTGAAATGAAACTACAAATTAAAAATCTGATACGGGTTTTTACTTTGTTTTAAAATACTCTCTGTTCTCTCAGCATGAGTATCTGTAATAAATATTTGACCAAATGCATCTTTGCTTACCAAATCTATTATTTGAGAAACACGACTTTCATCTAGCTTATCAAAAATATCATCTAGCAATAAAATGGGAGTAACCTTAGATTGTTGTTTAATAAATTCAAACTGGGCCAATTTTAATGCAATTAGATAGGATTTTTGTTGTCCTTGTGAACCAAATTTCTTGATGGAATAGGCACCAATTTCAAAACTCAGATCGTCTTTATGAATCCCTGAAGTGGTGTACTGAATGATTTTGTCCTTTTCTAAAGAATTCTTCAGCAGCGTTATCATTGAAAAATCTTGTAATTGACTCTTATATTTTAGATTTACATTTTCTTTATCACCAGAAATTATTTGATATTTTTCATTAAATATAGGGATAAATTCCTCAAGAAAAAGTTTTCTAACCTCATAAATTCGTGCTCCATATTCTGAAAGCTGCTCGTCATATACATTTAAATTAAGCGCATCAAAAGTTCTGTTAGCTGCAAAATATTTTAGCAACGCATTTCGTTGACTTAGAACCTTATTGTAGGAAATTAAATCCTTTAGGTAGCTTTTATTTTGTTGAGAAATAACTCCATCCATAAACTTACGCCTGGTATCACTTCCTTCGGTCACTAAATCTCTATCTGCCGGTGAAATAATAACCAAAGGCAATTGACCAATATGTTCAGAAAACTTCTCGTAGCTCTTTCCATTTCGCTTTAAAACTTTCTTTTGCCCTCGTTTTAAACTACAAATAATTTTCTCATTTCTATCGTTTAAAAAATAATCGCCTTCCACCATAAAAAAACCCGCTCCATGTCGAATGTTCTGTAAAGCGACTGAATTAAAGTAACTCTTCGCAAAAGAAAGATAATAAATAGCGTCCAATACATTTGTTTTTCCTACGCCGTTATCGCCAACGAAACAGTTTATTTTCTCTTGAAAATCAAAGGATTGAGTTTCAATATTTTTAAAATTTATTAACGAAAGCTTTTGTAAATACATAAATAATTAAGGGTATTAAATAGGAATTGCAAATTATTGAAAATTTAGGGAATTATCCGCTTTTAAAATCCAATTAAAAAAACTATTTTTGTCGCCACTAATTTTTTAAGCAAACATGGCAACATACAAGAAAAAAGGGTACAAACCTTCAGATAAAAAAGACCAACAACAAGTTGATGAGATTCAAAGCACAACGGCAGAAGTATTCAATACTTTAGACGAAACCGCGAGTAAATCTGAACAATGGATCGAAAAAAATAGCAAACCATTATTCTATGCTTTGATCGTTATTGTTGTTTTTGTATTGGGATTGTTAGGTTATAACAAATATGTTATAGAACCCGCAGAATTAGATGCTTCTAATCAATTGGCTTTTCCAAGAAAATATTTCAATGATGCAGCTATCGCTGGGTCATCAATAGATTCTTTGTTGGTTTTAGGTTTAGAAGGAGCAGATGGTAAATATGGTTTTGTAGATGTTGCGGCTAAGTATAGTGGTACAAAATCTGGAAATCTAGCAAACTATTATGCAGGTGTTTCTTATTTACAATTAAAAGAATATGCGAAAGCAATCGAATATTTAGAGCAATTTAATTCTGATGATGAGCTTGTAGGTCCTGTTGCGCTAGGTGCTATCGGGGATGCTTTTGCAGATATCAATCAACCAGAACAAGCATTGGAATATTACATTAAAGCTGCCAACAAAAAAGACAACGCTTTTACAACGCCATTATTTTTGCAAAAAGCTGGTTTTACAGCCATGGAATTGAAAGAATTTGGGAAAGCTGAACAACTTTTTACGCAGATTAAAGAACAGTATGCTACTTCTGAACAAGGTAAAGATGCTGACAAATATATCAATGCAGCTAAATACGCACAATAGTATTTAGAGATTCGTTTTTAGGAGTTCGTAAAAACCTAACGACTAAACCGAATCACTAAAACCGAATAAATGGCTACAACCAATTTATCATATTACGATAAAGCAACAATCCCAAATGCGAAGTCTTTTCGATTTGGGATTGTTGTTTCTGAATGGAATCCAGAAATCACCACAAACCTTGCAAAAGGGGCAATCGATACTTTAATGGATTGTGGGGCTTCTAAAGAAAATATTATTTCTTGGGAAGTACCAGGGAGCTTCGAACTTGTTTACGGTTGCAAGAAAATGATTGAATCTCAAAAAATAGATGCAGTTATTGCCATTGGAAATGTCATCCAAGGAGAAACAAAACATTTCGACTTTGTTTGCGAAGGAGTTACACAAGGAATTGTAGATTTAAACATTAAATATGATGTTCCAGTAATTTTCTGTGTACTGACAGACAATACAAAGCAACAATCTTTAGATCGTTCTGGAGGAGCCCTCGGAAATAAAGGAATTGAATGTGCTGTAGCCGCTATAAAAATGGCTGCATTAAAACATTTGGATCGAAAAAGTGACCATATTGGTTTTTAAAGAATAACCAATATAATCTTCAAGTACTTTTAACCTCAATTTTCGAAAAATCATTTTAAATTCTGTAAATTTGAAATATGCTTTCAATTGGTATACAAATTGATTCACATCAATGACTATTTTCAATTAAAACAAAACACTATGGGATTTTTTAAACGTACAAATAAGAAATTTGATTATCAACCACGTTACTACAAAGGAGAAGGGAGTCCTTTTAAAATAGAACATAAATTAGATCAGTTTAGAAGTACTACTGGTAAAAACAAAGGAATTAAATCTAAGTTTTCTGATGCTCTAGAAGAATTAAAAAACCCCGATCAAAAAGTAAACAAAAATCTAATGATTATTATTGGTATTTTACTTTTTATCTTTTTATGTATTATCGATTTCGATTTATCAATATTTTTCAATAATTAATGTCAGACATTATTCAACTTTTGCCAGATCATGTGGCAAACCAAATTGCTGCTGGTGAAGTAGTACAAAGACCTGCCTCTGTTGTAAAAGAGTTGCTGGAAAATGCGATTGATGCGGGTGCAAATTCTATAAAATTACTTTTAAAAGATGCCGGTAAAACATTGATTCAAGTAATTGATGACGGAAAAGGAATGAGCACCACAGATGCGCGTTTATGTTTTGAACGCCATGCAACTTCCAAAATAAAAAAAGCAGAAGATTTATTCAATCTCAATACCAAAGGTTTTCGTGGAGAGGCATTGGCCTCTATTGCTGCAATTGCACATGTAGCCCTTAAAACAAAACAGGAAAATGACGAATTGGGAAGTCAAATTAAAATTGAAGGGAGTAAAATCATTTCGCAAGATTTTATTTCAACCGCAACTGGAACCAGTTTGGCGGTAAAGAATTTATTTTACAACATCCCTGCGCGAAGAAATTTCTTAAAGTCAGACACTATAGAAACCCGGCATATTATTGATGAATTTCAACGGGTTGCTTTGGCCCACCCAGGCATCTCTTTTTTATTACACCACAATAATAATGAAGTCTACAATTTAAGAAGCAGCAATCTAAAAAAACGAGTTGTAGCTATTTTTGGGGCTAAAATGAATGAAAAATTAGTACCCATCGAAGAGAAAACAGATTTGATTACGATACAAGGTTTTATTACCAAACCCGAATTCGCAAAGAAGAAAAGAGGCGAACAGTTCTTTTTTGTAAACGATCGTTTTATTAAAAGCTCCTATCTAAATCATGCCGTTGTCAATGCATTTGACGGTTTACTGGAGCACTCAAGTCACCCCTCCTATTTCTTATATTTATCAGTGCCGGCAAATAGTATTGATATTAACATTCATCCTACCAAGACAGAAATTAAATTTGACAACGAAAAAGCGCTATATGCTATTCTAAGAGCGACCATAAAACATAGTTTAGGACAATACAATGTGGCACCTGTTTTAGATTTCAACAGAGACGCCAATTTAGACGTTCCTTATCACTTTAAAGGAAAAACAGGAACCTCTACACCAAAAATTACCGTAGACCCCGATTTCAATCCTTTTAAAGAGGTTGAACAAAGCAAAATGCAGTTTCCATATAAGCGAGAGGTTTCTAAAGAAAGTTGGGAATCACTATACACCCATGTAGAAGTTGAAAGTAACGAAACAAACCAAGCCGCTTTGTTTGATACTGAAACAGTAAAAGAAACAGGGAAGACATTACAAATTCAGCGAAAATATTTATTAAGTTCTATTAAGTCTGGCGTGGTGTTAATCAGTCAATCCTTAGCACATCAACGTATTTTATATGAAAATTTCTTAGAGAGCATTACCGTAAAAGAAGCCAACAGTCAACAGTTATTATTTCCCGTAAATATTCAATTAATTGCTTCAGAAATTGAAATTATCTATTCTCTAAAAACTGAATTAGAAAATGCCGGTTTTTCTTTTGGTGAGTTTACAAAAACAGGAATTACGATTAAAGGAATACCCGTTTCTGTGACTGAAAGTCAGATTACGGTTATTTTAGAAGAATTAATTCGTGATATTGATTTGGAAGTGCCTGATGCGAGTTTTAGCCCCTTCGACTTAATGGCGAAGTCTTTTTCTAAGACATTGGCCATTAAAACGGGCACTATACTTTCTGCTTTAGAACAAGAAAATCTTGTAAACGACTTGTTTTCTTGTAAAGAACCAAGTATTTCTCCTTTTGGGAAATTGACTTTTAAAACTTTGACTTTAAAAGAAATTGATTTAATTTTTAACAATTAAAACTATGGGTAATATTACAGAAACAATCAAACACCTGATCATTTTAAATGTTATTTTATTTGTTGTTCCACAATTTTTAAATTTAGATTTAACAAATATTCTTGCTTTACATTTCCCTCAAAATGAACACTTTGGATTTTGGCAATACCTAACAAGTACCTTTATGCATGGGAGTTTTGGACACATACTCTTTAATATGTATGGCTTGTATGCTTTTGGAACCCCCTTAGAACAAATGTGGGGAAAAAAGAAGTTTCTCTTTTTCTATTTTTCAACAGGAATTGGTGCTAGTATCATTTATACACTTGTAAATTATTATCAGTTTAATGATGCCTTTGAAAAACTTATCGAATTAGGAGCTACAAAAATGGAGATCATGAAATTGATGAATCCAACACTTATTTATAATGATGAAATTTTACAAACCGTTAACGCTCTTTACAACACATCTGCATTGGGTGCCTCTGGCGCTGTTTATGGCGTTTTAGTCGCATTTGGTTTGTACTTTAAAGAAGCGAAATTAGCAATGATCTTCTTTCCAATTCCAATTGCTGCAAAATACTTTATTCCGATACTGCTTTTAGGAGATTTATTCTTTGGAATGACAAGGTACTCTGTAGGAAATATTGCGCATTTTGCACACATTGGTGGTGCTCTTGTTGGTTTTATCATTGCATGGTATTGGAAAAAAAATCAATTTAAATTTTCTTAAATGAGTTTCATACACACCTTACAAAGTAAATATAAAGAAGCGAACAGTGTAGAAAAGCTGATCTACATCAACGTAGCCATCTTTATACTTTCTATTTTTTTTAGTGTGCTTCCTGGATTGTACAAAGGACAAACAAACTGGCTAGTGAATTGGTTTTCATTAAATTCTAGCACAGAAGTATTTCTATCAAAACCATGGGCAATTGTTTCTTACGGATTTTTACACGCCGATTTTTTGCATTTAATATCAAACCTCATTGTTTTGTATTTTATCGGGAATCTTTTTATTCAATACTTTACACAAAAACAATTCCAGACTTTTTATTTTCTAGGAATTATTTTTGGAGGACTATTATTCATTCTTAGTTATAATTATTTTCCACTTTTCAGTAACAATCAAGGTCAATTAATAGGAGCTTCTGCTGGGGTTTCTGCAATTTTCGCAGGAATTGCAACTTACATGCCAAACTATCAATTGAAATTGCGGTTTATCGGCTTTGTGAAATTATGGTATTTGGCTGGAATATGGATTGTTTTAAATTTCATGGGGTTAAATGGAGGAAATGCTGGTGGAAATTTTGCACACTTAGGGGGTGCACTCTTCGGATATCTGTATACCAAACAAGCAACTACTAAAAGTGCTGGAATTCTGAATTGGCTAACTCTACGCTTTCAGAAAAAAGAAAAACCTTTAAAAACAGCTTATAGATCGACTACAAAAAAGAAAAAAACACCTCCAAACACAGGACCAAATCAAAAACAAATTGATGCCATTTTAGATAAAATTAGCAAGTCAGGGTATGATACCTTATCAAAAGCAGAAAAGGACTTTTTGTTTAAACAAGGAAAGCGTTAATATGAAAAAATTATCGTTTCTTGACAAAATAATCTACTTGCTAAATTCACTTTTAGCGATCCTGTTAGTATTGTCCTATTTACTCCCTTTTGTATCTCCTAATAGTATTGTAATTTTTGCAATTTTAAGCCTGTTTGTACCTGTTTTAATTTTTCTGAATGGGTTATTTGTCATCTACTGGCTCATCAAACTAAAAAAACAGTTCCTACTCTCCTCCCTTGTTTTAACGATTGGCTTCTTTTTTTCAACCCCTTTTTATAAAATTTCTGATAAAACTTCTTCCCTGAATAAAGATCTAAAAGTGATGAGTTACAATGTAAAATCATTTGATCTATTTCATAATACAAAAGAAGGTAATCCCTCAATAAATGGCTTCGATTATATAACATCAATAGCTCCAGATGTACTTTTGGTTCAAGAATATTATCAATCTAGTAAAATCAAATTAGACTTTCCATATCAATATATAAAGAAACAGAATATTGGCGGTAGGTTTGGAATGGCCATATATTCTAAATTTAAAATTATAAATAGGGGTTCGTTGGACCTAAAAAAGACCGGAAACAATATTATTTTTGTTGATATTTTGAAAGAAAAGGACACTATTAGAATCTACAATTTACACTTAGAGTCTTTAAGAATAAAACCTTATGAGGAAAACTTTGGTGAAAAGGATTCAAAAAAACTCATTGATAGAATTAGTCTTACATTCAAAAAACAAGCGGATCAAACCGCCTTATTTTTAGCACATGAAAAGAAGTGGAAAGGAAAAAAAATAGTAGGTGGCGATTTTAATAATACCGCTTACTCATGGGTTTACAACCAAATTGGAAACAACAAGATAGATGCATTTATATCCGCAGGTAAGGGGTTTGGTAAAACGTATCGCTACTTTTTACCAACCCGAATCGATTTTATTTTTACAGATATAAGAGCTAACATAAGTACCTTTAAAACCTTTGATGTAAAATATTCAGACCACTACCCGATTCTTACAAAAGTAAACTGGGAACCCGAACTTTAGGTCTGCTATTCTGTTTTTTGCACGTTCTTTAAATGCAAATGATTGATGGGATTGATCCCTAATCCTGTTAGGTTTTTATTCGTAAAACGAAGCACTTCATCATAATACAAAGGGATTACAGGGGCTGTTTCCATCATTAAACTGTCCATTTTCTGATAAAGAAGATGTCGTTTTTGAGTGTCAACTGTCTCCACTGCTTTTTCATACAATGCATCAAATTGGTCATTTTTATAGTGTGTGTAATTAGGTCCGTTTGGAGAGAAATTTTTACTGTGGTAAATGAATAAATAATTTTCAGCATCTGGGTAATCAGCCACCCAACTTCCTCTAAAAATACTTAACTGACCATTTGCTTTTCGCTCTCGTAAAGTAGATGCTGGCAGAACTTCTACAACAACTTCCAACCCAATTTTTTGCATCTCTCTTTGAATGTATTCACACAAGTCCAGGTATTGACTATCGGTACTTATGGTGATTTTGGGATGGTTATTTCCAGACTCCAATTTATATGCTTCAATCAGTTGTTTCGCCTTTTGAGGTTGATAAGTATATCCTTTCATCTGATTGAACGAAGGCAATCCTTTTGGAATAAAACCATTTAAGGCTGGAGTACCAATTCCATTTCTTAGATATAAAATCATTTTTTCTTTATCAAAACCATAGTTCAGGGCTTTTCTCAATTTTAATGAATTGGCTTCCTCCTCTGCTGCATCCATATAAACGCCAAGATATTCTGTGTTTAAGTAAGGACTCGTCATCATCTTTATTTTTGAGGTATAACGCGATTGTAATTTCCCTTTTTTGGTCAAAAGATCATCTTTATAAGAATTATCAATACTGTTTAAAAAATCGAGATTCCCTTGAATGAATTGTAAGAATTCGCTTTGCTTGTCTGGTAAAAAAGTAATTGCTACTGCTTCTAAATATGGAAGTCGAACCCCATTTTCATCCATTTCATAGAAGTTGTTGTTTTTTCTTAAAACCAATTTAATATTCTCTTTCCACAATTTGAAATGAAAAGGCCCCGTTCCAATTGGGTTTTCTCTAAAGGAATCGCCAAAATAGTCAAGAGCTTCTTTAGGGACAACCGAGCAATATTTCATTGTTAATAGACTTAAAAAAGGAGGAAATGGTTTTTTAAGCTGAATGGTAAAAACATGTGGGCTCACAGCTGCAAAGGAAGCTACAAATTCTAACACCCATTTACCTGGTGAAGCTACTTCAGGATCTAATAATCGCTGAAATGAATACTCAAAATCCTTGGCAATAACGTTTCGGGTACTGTCTTTACCAAACAAAGCGTGTTTGTGAAATTGCACATCAGTTCGCAAATAAAATTGATAGGACAATCCATCTTCAGAAATCGTCCATTTTTCTGCAATATCTGGAATTACCTGCAAGGAATCATTCAATTGAACCAAACCATTAAACAGTTGCGTAGTTGCCCAAATGGTTCGTAAATCCTTAGAAAAAGCAGGATCTAATGTATTGATGTTTTTGTGCTCATTGTATCTAAAAACCTGCGTATCATTGTATTTATTTTTCTTTTGATCGCAAGATGAAAACACAATAATTGCGATTAAAAAAAGAACGTATTTAATTTTCAAAACCATATGCTCTTTCTACTTTACAAATTCTTAATTGGTATTTCTTATACCATTTTTCTCGTCCCAATTCCCTAACTGCAGTATGTTCTATATTGTTTTTCCATGCAGAAATAGCAGCTAATGTTTGCCAATATGAAACAGTAATCCCAATTTCTGAGCGTGCAGATTCCATTCCTAAAAAACCTTTTTGCTGTTTTGCAAGAATTTCCATTCTTTGCGCTGCTTCTTGATATCCGTCGGTATTTTCTGAAGATATTGTCGTAAAAATAACCGCATAATATGGCGTTTCTAAATTATCTACTATCATACGTATAATTCATATTTTGTTTCTGGCAGTTGTAGTTCTTGATTTATAAATTTTCTCACTTGTTTAAAACCCAATCGTGCTAAAATCTTAGTAGATGCGCTGTTTAAATCAACCGCAGATGCCACTATTTTTTGAATGCCGATTTGTTTACAATACTGCAGTAAATTAAGACAAATCTCTGTTCCATATCCTAAACTCCAATATTCTTCTAAAAACCGAATCCCTACTTCATCGTCTTCTCCGTCTTTCACAAGGGCCAATGTTCCCACAAAAAAACGATCTTCTTTACGCTCAATTGCATAAATCCAAAAATCATTTTTTGGCAGGGTGTATTTGGATATCAATGCAGATAGTTCCATCGAATGGGCCGCTAAGGTATTCACCTCACCGTCCGCATAGCGCATTACATTCGGATTACTTTGCATTTTATGAAAGGAATCTAAATCTTCCAAAATTAATTTGCGTACTTGTAGGCGTTCAGTTTCAAAAATCATCAATAAAAGTGTAAATTTGCAACGCATAAATGTACACCAATGAATGCAGATAAAAAAGTAGCTTTTTATACTTTAGGATGTAAATTAAACTTCTCTGAAACTTCTACAATCGCAAGAAATTTTGTGAGTGAAGGTTTTGAACGCGTTGAATTTGATGAAATCGCTGATATATATGTGATTAACACCTGTTCGGTAACCGACAACGCAGACAAACGTTTTAAATCCATTGTAAAAAACGCTTTACAGAAAAATGAAGATGCTTTTTTAATAGCCGTGGGTTGTTATGCACAACTAAAACCTGAAGAATTGGCTGCCGTGGATGGCGTTGATTTGGTTTTAGGAGCTACGGAAAAATTTAATGTTACCAGCTACATCAACGATTTAACAAAAAACAATGTTGGTGAAATACATTCTTGCGAAATTGGGGATGCGGATTTCTATGTAGGGTCCTACTCTATAGGAGACAGAACACGAGCTTTCTTAAAAGTACAAGATGGTTGTGATTATAAATGTACTTATTGTACAATTCCCTTAGCACGAGGAATTTCAAGGTCAGATACTTTGGAAAATGTATTGGAGAATGCAAGAGAGATCTCTAAAAAAGGAATTAAAGAAATTGTTCTTACAGGTGTCAATATTGGAGATTACGGAAAGGGAGAATTTGGCAACAAAAAACACGAACATACGTTCTTAGAACTGGTCAAAGAATTAGATCAAGTTGATGGAATACACCGACTTCGAATTTCTTCAATTGAACCGAACCTCTTAAAAGATGAAACGATTGATTTTGTTTCAAAATCAAAAACATTTGTTCCACATTTTCATATTCCTTTACAATCTGGTAGTGACGAATTGTTAAAAAAAATGAAACGTCGATACCTTACAAACCTCTACACAAATCGAGTTTCTAAAATTAAAGAAACCATGCCCAATGCTTGCATTGGAGTAGATGTAATTGTAGGGTTTCCAGGGGAAACAGATGAACTCTTCTTAGAAACGTATCACTTTTTAAACCAACTTGATATTTCTTACTTACATGTTTTCTCTTATTCAGAAAGACCCAACACAGCTGCTGTAAATTTTGAAGGCGTTGTTCCTAAAAAAACACGTGCAAAACGGAGTAAAATGTTGCGTGGATTGTCTGCGAAAATGAGAAGATCTTTTTATGAGTCTCAATTAGGGAATACCTTAACAGTCTTGTTTGAAAGTGAAAATAAAGAAGGATACATTCATGGTTTTACGGAAAATTATGTGAAGGTAAAATCTCCTTGGAATCCTGAGCTTGTGAACACACTTCATAAAGTAACACTCTCTGAAATTGACGAAGATGGACTTGTACGGTTTCACTTTCTAAATGAAGATTAAAAACTGTGACTTATTATTGATTTGACTTATGTCTAAAATACCTATCTATTTTATTCCTGGACTGGCTGCAGGACCGGAAATATTTGAAAACTTAAGTTTGCCAAACTCGGTATATGATTTGCATTATCTTCAGTGGAAGATGCCCTTAGATCAAGAAGAAACTATTGCCAATTATGCTAAGCGAATGTGTGAAGACATTCTACATAAAAACCCTGTTTTGATTGGCGTCTCCTTTGGTGGTATCATGGCACTAGAAATGAGTCAGTGTATAACTACCAAAAAAGTAATCATTATTTCGAGTGTTAAAGACAAGAACGAACTACCAAAAAGGTTTCAACTCGCTAGCTTTACAAAGATATACAAGTTATTTCCCTCAAAAATAGTTGCTAATTTAGAGGACTACACAAAATTTTTCTTAGGAAAATCACTAAAAAAAAGAGCTGCTCTTTATAAAAAGTATTTATCTGTAAGAGATCGTTCTTATTTGCACTGGTCGATTTACAATGTTATCAATTGGAACGGAGTGATAAAGACTCCTAAAAACTTAGTACATATCCACGGTACGGATGATAAAGTGTTTCCATTAAAAAATATCTCAAATTGTTTGGTTGTAGAGGGAGGAACACACGTGATGATTTTAAGAAAATCAAAAACGATCACAAAGCACATTCATGAAAGTTTAATTTTTTAACAGCTTAAAATTTTTGTATTTTTATAGCTATTAAACTACGTATATGATGCCAAAAATAATGCGCTTATTTACCTTAATAGGAGTGATTGCAATTACCTCTTTATTCATTAAAGGGATCGACAAAGCAAAGAGTGAGCCTCCGAAAAGTACAAGCGATAAATATGAAATTCAAGCTTTAGAACTTCCTGAAAATTTAAATCTTGCAGGAGAACGAGTTCCTATAGAGCGTCAGCACATTAGAGAAAGAATGGATCGTGAATTGCTAGTGAATACCTACTGGCAATCGAATGGTTTGTTATTATTAAAAAGAGCAAATAAATACTTCCCAATTTTGGAGCCATTATTAAAGGAATATGGACTTCCAGATGATTTTAAATATTTAGCAGTTGCAGAAAGTGCTTTAATTGATGAAACCTCTTCTGTTGGAGCAGCAGGCATGTGGCATTTCATGAAAAACACAGGGAAAGAATATGGTTTGGAAATTAATCAAAATGTTGATGAGCGCTATCATATTGAGAAATCGACAAAAGTTGCTGCCCAATATTTAATAAAAGCAAAAGAAAGATTTGGTTCCTGGACCCTAGCTGCTGCGGCTTATAATGCAGGTAATTATGGTGTTTCTCGACGATTAGAAGCACAAGGAGTTACTTCGTATTATGATGCGTTTTTACCAAATGAAACGGAACGCTATGTCTTACGAATCATTGCTTTAAAAGAAGTTTTATCAAACCCCAGAAAATATGGGTTTAAATTTGAAGAAAAAGACCTCTACACGATGGAGAAAACAAGAACGATTAAGGTAGATTCTGCCATTACAAATATTGCACTATTTGCCAAAAATTTTGGACTCAACTACAAAGAGCTCAAACTTCATAATCCTTGGCTACGACAAAATAAACTCAATAATAGGTCTCAAAAAGTCTATGAGATTAAAATTCCTATTAAATAAAGCGCATAAAAAAGCCTGCAAATTGCAGGCTTTTTCATTAAAAATTAACTAAGTATATATTAAATTACTTTTACATTTACTGCGTTTAATCCTTTTCTTCCATCTTGTAAGTCAAATTCAACTTCGTCATTCTCACGAATTTCGTCAATTAAACCTGAAACATGTACAAAATGTTCTTTGTTTGATCCTTCTTCTGTAATAAATCCAAATCCTTTAGATTCATTGAAAAATTTTACGGTACCTTTATTCATTATAAAAAATTATTGTGTTGTTAATTTAATTACTAACAACGTTTATTAAGTTGCAAATATAATATCATTAAATTAATAAACAAAAAAATAATTAACATTATTTAAAAAACAGATTAAAACCTGTTAATTAGCACTTTAGAATCGTTAAACTCTTTAAGAATCTCTTCAAAAACACGATTTACAGATTTTACTTCATCAATAAGCCCTGCAATTTGTCCGATTTCCAACTCACCATTCACCAAATCTCCTTCAAAAATACCTTTTTTAGCACGGGCTCTTCCTAATAATTTTTTAATTTTATCGAGTGTTGGTTGTTGTTGATACAGTGCTTCTATTTGATCGTAAAATTCATTTTTAATCAATCTTACAGGTGCTAACTCTTTAAGAGTCAATTTTGTGTCTCCGTCTTTTACCTTTAGAATTGATTGCTTAAAGTTTTGATGCGCTGATGATTCTAACGTTGCGGCAAACCTACTTCCAATTTGCACACCATTTGCACCTAATACCATTGCAGCCATCATGCCTTTACCAGTTGCAATACCTCCTGCGGCAATGATTGGAATATGAATTGCTTCTTTCACCATCGGAATTAAAGTAAATGTGGTTGTTTCTTCCCTCCCATTATGTCCTCCTGCTTCGAAACCTTCGCACACAATAGCATCAACACCAGCTTCCTGGGCTTTCAAAGCAAATTTCACAGAACTTACAACATGTACTACCGTAATCTCTTTTTCTTTTAACCAAGCAGTCCATGTTTTGGGATTCCCTGCGGAAGTAAAAACAATTTCAACCCCTTCTTCGACAATAATATTCATGATTTTATCAATCTGTGGATACAGCATCGGCACATTTACACCAAAGGGTTTGTTGGTTGCTTTTTTACACTTTTGAATGTGTTCTCGCAGTACTTCTGGATACATAGAACCTGCACCAATTAAGCCCAAACCGCCTGCATTTGAAACGGCGGAAGCTAACTTCCAACCAGAAACCCAAATCATTCCTCCTTGAATTATTGGATATTGAATCTTAAAAAGTTGTGTGATTTTATTTTCCATAACATAAAGTTACGAAATAACTCCTGAACCTAAAAGCTCTTCGTTTTGATACCAAGCTACAAATTGTCCTTCTTGTATGGCAGATTGTTTGTTCTCAAAAGAAACATACAATCCCGAAGCTACTTTGTGCAAAGTGGCCTTCTCTAAAACTTGTCGATATCGTATTCTTGCCAACACCTCCATAGATTCTCCAACTTGTAAGGTTAGGTCTTCGCGGACCCAATGAATTTCTTCCTTGGAAACAAACAATACCTTTCGATAAAGCCCAGTATGATTTTTTCCTTCTCCAGTATAAATAATGTTCGCTTTCACATCCGTTTCGATAACGTAGAGCGCTTCTTTTGTACCTCCAACATTCAATCCTTTCCGTTGCCCTTTTGTGAAATAATGAGCCCCTTGGTGTTTTCCTACTGTTTTACCGTCTGTAATTTGATAGGCATATTTTGTAGCAAAATACTCTAATGCAGCCTCATTGTCTTCAAACTGAGGTACTGCTGCTGTATATCCTTTAAAGGCTCGTGGAATCGTAACAATAACCCCTTCTTTTGGTTGCAGTTTTTGTTGTAAAAATTCTGGCAAACGGACTTTCCCAATAAAACATAAACCTTGTGAATCTTTCTTTTCAGCGGTAATTAAATCTGCTTCTTTCGCAATTGCTCTAACTTCTGGTTTTGTTAATTGACCAATTGGGAATAAGGCTTTTGCTAATTGTTGTTGGGATAATTGACATAGAAAATAAGATTGATCTTTATTGATATCTTTTCCTGCCAACAATTTATAAATCGGTTTTCCGTCGATAATTTCTGAGTCTTTTCTGCAATAATGACCGGTTGCAACGAAGTCAGCACCAAGCTTCAAAGCAATGTCCATAAAAACATCAAACTTTATTTCTCGATTGCAAAGAATATCTGGATTTGGAGTTCTTCCCTTCTCATATTCCGCGAACATATAATCTACGATTCGATCTTTATATTGCTCACTTAAATCGACAACTTGAAAAGGAATCCCTAACTTTTCGGCAACAAGCATTGCATCATTACTATCCTCTAACCAAGGACATTCATTAGAAATAGTAACGGAGTCATCATGCCAATTTTTCATAAAAAGACCAATTACTTCATACCCTTGTTCTTTTAACAAATAGGCCGTAACACTACTATCTACTCCCCCAGAAAGACCAACAACAACTCGTTTCATTATATAATTTTAAAGATGCAAAGATACAAATAAGTATCTGCTTTATGAGATCGATTTTTGAATGCTTATTGAATAAATAATATGATGAAAAGTGAGGGTCGGAATCGTAATTCTTTTAAAATTATTCCTTTTCTTTTTTAGTTCTTTCTATCATCCAGATTGATTCTTGAATATTCAAATCATTATTTATGAAAAATAGACAAAGAAGAAAAGAATTAAAAATAGTTTTTTTTTATATTTATACTTCTAGAACAAATTCATACAAATATACATTAATCGTGTCAAAATCGGAGTTTCAATCTTTAGTAACAGAACTTGATAATATGGAAAACCCCAAAAGGGTAAACCGACAAAACGTGGCTAATTTTGTCTTGGGCAATCAAAATCTGTTCAAGCATCTCATTGCAGTTACATTTGATGTTGATAACAAACTATCTATTAAAGCTGCTTGGATTTTAGAATGGATTTGTACGCATCATCAACTAGAATGGATGCTTCCACATTTAGAAGAATTTTCTCTAAAAATAGCTACATTAAAATTTGATAGTGCCATCAGGCCTTGCGCAAAGATTTGTGAACATTTAGCAAACGCCTATTTTTCAAAAAAAGAGAATGATTTTCAAAAAACGATGACCGATGCACAAATGAACGCAATTATTGAGACTGGTTTTAACTGGTTGATAACACCTCAAAAAATTGCTGTAAGAGCCTATACGATGAATACTTTATATCTCTTTGGATTGACGAATACATGGATTCATCCAGAACTTTCATACCTCATAAGCACTAAAATAATACACGAAAGTAAGGGCTGTAAAGCAAGAGGGACCCAAGTATTAAATTTGATAGAAAAACATCAAAAATCAGGTTTATAAATGTGATGAAATCCTTATTTTTGTGATTCACAACAGAATTAAAAAATGAGCCTTACACAACTAAATGCCATCTCCCCTATTGATGGGCGATACAGGAATAAAATAGCAAAATTAGCCAATTACTTCTCTGAAGAAGCTTTAATAAAATACAGGGTTCGTGTAGAGATCGAATATTTTATTGCACTCTGCGAAATCCCATTACCACAATTAGTCAGCTTTAACAAGGACCTTTTTAGTGCATTGCGTTCAATTTATATTGATTTTACAACTGCTGATGCTCAAAAGATCAAAGACATTGAAAAAGTAACAAATCATGATGTAAAAGCGGTTGAGTACTTTATTAAAGAAAAATTTGATGCTCTTGACCTACAAGAGTATAAAGAGTTTATTCATTTTGGATTGACCTCACAAGACATAAACAATACTGCAATACCACTTTCAATTAAAGAAGCAATGGACGAAGTTTATGTGCCTCACTATTTGGAAGTTTTAGAAAAATTACAAGAATTAGTTATCGAATGGAAAGACATCTCTATGTTGGCAAGAACTCACGGTCAGCCAGCATCTCCAACAAGATTAGGGAAAGAAATTGATGTTTTTGTAGTGCGTTTAAAAGAACAATTTAATCTATTAACTGCCATTCCAACAGCTGCGAAATTTGGAGGTGCAACTGGAAACTTCAATGCACATAAAGTAGCGTACAAAGACATTGATTGGAAAGCTTTTGGAAGTTCTTTTGTACAAAATACATTAGGCATGCAGCACTCATTTCCTACTACACAAATAGAACATTACGATCACATGGCGGCACTGTTTGATACTTTAAAACGTATCAACACCATCATCATCGATTTAAATAGAGATTTCTGGACCTATGTTTCCATGGACTATTTTAAACAAAAAATTAAAGCGGGTGAAGTGGGTTCTTCAGCAATGCCACATAAAGTAAATCCAATCGATTTTGAAAACTCAGAAGGGAATTTAGGAATCGCAAATGCTATTTTCGAACACCTGTCAGTTAAATTACCTGTTTCCCGATTGCAAAGAGATTTAACAGATAGTACGGTTTTACGAAATGTTGGTGTTCCGTTTGGACATACAGTTATTGCCTTTACCTCTACATTGAAGGGATTGAATAAATTATTATTGAACAAAGAAAAATTTGAGCAAGACCTTGAAAACAATTGGGCTGTTGTTGCAGAAGCGATTCAAACAATTTTAAGAAGAGAAGCTTACCCAAACCCTTATGAAGCATTAAAGGGACTAACAAGGACCAATGAAAAAATCAATCAACAATCAATTGCTAATTTTATTGATACCCTAGAAGTTTCAACAATAATTAAAGAAGAATTAAAGGCAATTACGCCTGCAAATTATACCGGAATTTAATGAAGTATCTATTTAGTGTCTTAGTCATTTTGATAACATTTTCATCTTGTGAGACTGTCATCAATGACAATTCAGATCAATTTAAAACGGGTGTTTTTGAAATTCCTTCAGGAAAAGGTTTTGTAAAAGAAACAATCATTCGAAAAGACAGCATCCAAATCAGTAAGTATGGAGACCAAATAGATACCTTGTCTATCAAATGGAAAAATAATTTTTTCTATACTTTACGTTATATAAATCCAAAAACGGACTTGCAAAAGGATCCAATGTTCGTTCAAATTAATAAGATCAAGAAAGACGGCTATGATTTTACCGTGAAAATTGGGTTTTCAAAATTTTCTAAAAAAGGGACAATTTTTAAATTGAAATAATATGGAACTTTTTTTACAAGCAGATACGTGGATTGCGCTATTAACTTTAACATTTTTGGAAATTATTTTAGGAATTGATAATATTATTTTTATTTCGATTGCTGCAAATAAACTCCCTAAAGAAAAAAGAAAAAGAGCGACCAATATCGGTCTTGTATTGGCGCTATTTTTAAGAATTATATTACTGTTTGGTATTTCATATATAGTAGCTATGAAAGCACCATTTTGGACCATTGATTTACCATGGATTCAGGCTGGCGTTACAGGTCAAAGTTTAATTTTATTTGTTGGTGGTATTTTCCTTTTGTACAAAAGTACCCAAGAAATCCATCACAAAGTAGAAGGAAATGAGGAAGAACTAGACAAAGCTACACCTAAAAAAGGACATACCTTACAACAAGCAATTCTTCAAATTACATTGATCAATATTGTCTTTTCATTTGATTCTATTTTAACTGCTGTTGGAATGACAAATGGGGTAAACGGTGCAATAACCATTATGGTTGTTGCTGTAATCTTGTCTATGGCTATCATGCTTTTATTTGCTAATCCTGTAGGTGAATTTGTAAGCAAACATCCTACGATTCAAATGTTGGGTTTAGCATTTTTAATTTTAATTGCTTTTATGTTAATTGCGGAAGGTGCTCATCTATCTCATGCTAATATTTTTGGACAAACAGTTGGTATTATTCCAAAAGGATATTTGTACTTTGCCATCGCATTTTCTTTAGGTGTTGAAATGTTGAATATGAAAATTAGAAAAAAATAAAGCATATTAAAACTTTTAAAAAACATATTGTATTTTTCTTGTTGCTAGTATTTCTGTCTCCAGCAGCTATACAAACAGTGCATTTGTTTGAGAATCATTCTCATACAATTTGTACCTCTGAGACAGATCAACATATTCATGAAAAATCTCTTGATTGTGAATTAGATGTAATCAAAAAATCGGACGGATTTTTGTTCGAACAAAATCAAACTATTATCGTAATTGACGATCTTTTTTCAATTACTGCAACTTATAATTTTTTACTTCCACATCAACAATTACCTTTTTCTCTTCGCGGACCTCCAGAATTCGTATAATTTTTTCAATAAAATTACTACTAATTCTAATACGTGAAAATGATTAAAAAAATCTTTTTTTGTGTCCTTTTTTGTTGCTTAAGTTTTACAAATAATGCGCAAGAATGCAACACTATTTTAAAAGGCACTGTGATCGATTATCATGATGGTACCCCCATTTATGGTGCAACCGTTTATATAAAAAGCCTAAATAAATATGCAACTACTAATTTTGAAGGAAAATTCAAAATTGAACAGCTTTGTAATGGAGAAATAAACTTGACGATTTCTCACATTTCTTGTGAAACTAAAAATGTTACAGTCAGTATCGAAAAAGATACATATAGAGACTTTTTTTTAGAACATCATATAGAATCTTTAAAAGAGGTTAGTATTGTTTCTACAGCAAATATAAAATCAAAAACAATACAATCAACTGTCTTAAAAGGGAAAACTATAGAAGCATTTAGCAATCAAAACTTAGGGGATGCATTAAAAGATATTGCAGGTATTTCATCCATAAACACTGGGAATTCAATTGTAAAACCAGTGATCAATGGTTTGCATAGTAGTAGAATTATTGTAATGACAAATGGAGTGCGTTTGCAAGATCAAGAATGGGGAATTGAACATGCACCAAACTTAGATATTAATACCGCCGAAAAAATTACGGTGATTAAAGGAGCGAATTCTTTAGAGTTTGGTGGGGATGCAATTGGTGGTGTAATTGTTACTGAACCAAGTAATGTACTCTTAAAAGATTCTTTGTATGGTAAAAGTATTTTAAGCGGACAAAGTAATGGTCGAGGATATAGTTTTCATTCATCATTATCAAAATCCACAAAAAAAGGTTGGTATGTAAATGCAAAAACAACGCTTAAAAAAATGGGGGATTTTGAAAGCCCAGAGTATGTTTTAAGTAATTCAGGACTCAATTCAAAAGCATATTCTTTACAAACAGGTTTGAAGAAATTTGAAAGTGGTTTTAATGTATACTATACATTTATAAACAACGAAATAGGAATTTTAAGAGCTTCGCATCTAGGAAATATTGAAGATTTAGTAAACGCAATTAATTCTCCAGAACCATTAATTACGAACGATTTTTCATATGATATTAATTCGCCAAAGCAAGATGTTACCCATCAATTGGTAAAAGTGGATTATTACAAACGATTTAAAAAGTTAGGAAAATTAAAAGTGCAATATGATTTTCAAAACAATCATCGTTTTGAGTATGATATAAGAGTTGGCAATGATAGAAATAAGGCCTCGTTGGATTTAAATTTATCTTCTCATGCAATCACATCTAGCTTTAAATTTGATGCAAAATCAGATGAGAAATACAAAGTTGGTTTTATGGGCGCTTATCAAAATAATTTTGCAAACCCAAATACAGGTATTAAAAGATTAATTCCAGACTATGATAAATATGATCTTGGTTTTTTCACAATAGGTAACTTTATCTTAAATGACGAAACAACTCTAGATGTTGGTTTTAGATACGATTTCAATGCCATAAATGCTAAAAAGTTTTACTCAAAAAGCAGGTGGGAAGAACGTAATTATGAGCTAGACTTTTCCGATTTAATCATAGGAGATTTTAATACGCAATGGTTGGTAAATCCTAAATTTCAATTTCATAACATTTCTGCTTCCGCGGGAATTTCTTATCAGTTAAATGATGAAAATTCGGTTTTATTCAATTATGGATTGTCAAATCGAGCACCAAATCCATCAGAATTATTTAGTGATGGTTTGCATCATTCTGCGGCAAGAATTGAGTTAGGAGATTTAAGATTACAGCAAGAAACTTCTAATAGAGTTTCGGCGAATTATCGTTTTAAGAGTGCAAACACTTCTATTTTGGTTGAAGTATTTTTTAATGATATTCGTAATTTCATGTATCTAGAAGCTACTGGAACGGAGCAAACGATTCGTGGTGCTTTTCCTGTTTGGGAACATAAAAAAACCAATGCAAATTTATTTGGAGCAGATTTTAGTCTGACACAAAATATTGGAAGTCATTTTATATTAAAAAATATAAGTTCATTTATCCGCGGAAAAGATATTAAAAATGATCGGAATTTGATTGATATACCTTCTGCTAAAACCCTAAACAGTATTGGTTATACTCTTGAAAAATGGTATGACTTTTCCGCAGTTATAGAAAGTGAGTATGTTTTTAGGCAAAATTTATTTCCAAATAACAACTTTGAAACCTATATACCTACTACAGACACAACTGTTTTAGTTGATGTAAGTACGACACCAAGTAGTTATCATTTGCTCAACTTTAATTCTGATGCAACATTTAAGCTATCAGAAAAAACAAATTTAACCGTTGGCCTAACCGTCACAAATATTTTGAATATTAATTACAGAGAAAATTTAAACAGATTAAGGTTTTTTGCTGATGATTTAGGAAGAAATTATACATTACAATTAAAATTAAATTATTAAAAAAAACAATAATAACATGTATACATTAAAAAATAAATATATGAAAACAATTAAAAATTTAGCCTTAGTATTATTCGTAGCAACTCTATTTACAGCCTGTTCAGAAGATGATCCAGAAGTTGTAAATGAAGAAGAATTAATTACAACGCTAACGGCAACTTTAAGACCTAGTGGTGGAGGAACAGACATTATCTTAAAAAGTGTAGATTTAGATGGTGATGGACCAGATGCTCCAGTAATTTCAGTATCCGCAAATTTAACTGTAAATACTAATTATACAGGGGTTTTAAAAGTTGAAAACGAAACGGAAAGTCCAGCTGATGATATTACAATAGAAGTATTAGAGGAAGATGAAGAGCATCAATTCTTTTTTACTCCAACGAACAATATCGCAACTGTTTCATATAATGATATGGACGAAGATGGAAATCCAATTGGTGTTCAATTTAGCTTAGCAACTACAACGGCAGCTTCTGGGAGTTTAACCATAACCTTGAGACACGAGCCTATGAAAACTGCAAGTGGAGTTCGCAATGGAGATATTACAAATGCTGGTGGAGAAACAGATGTACAAGCTGTTTTCCCGATAACAGTTCAATAAGTATTTGATTCATTTTTAAAGGCACATAAATTTTATGTGCCTTTTTTTTATCAAATTTTGTTACAAAAAGTTTACTTTTGTACTTATAAAAAAATGTGCTGTTTTAAGCTTATAAAAAACTCTTAAAAATGCTCAATTCTAAAGCATTTTAATGTCAAAATTACCCAAAGAACATCAATTTTTAGATCTATCAGATTACGGTAGACCCATTGCAAGAAGAATTGCAAGTTCATTAAAAAACACAAAATTTACGCCAGTAGATGTGACAATTGCATTTGTAATTTCGGGCTTGATTGGTGTTTTCTGCATCCTAAAAGAATATTATTGGGCTGCAGCTTTTTTCTTAATCTTTAAATCTATTTTAGATGCTGCAGATGGTGAATTGGCTCGCATTAAAAAAACACCTTCTTATACAGGACGCTTTTTAGACTCAGTTTCTGATATTCTTCTCAACTTTATTATTTTCTTTTCTCTTTGGTATGTGACCAATGTGAATTTTTTATTCGCGTTTCTTGCTTTTTTTGGAATTCAATTACAAGGAACCTTATACAATTACTATTATGTCATTTTAAGAAATCGATTTGAGGGTGATACTACAAGTCGCGTTTTCGAAGACAAAACTCCTATTGCACTGCCTGGAGAAAAACAAAAGAATGTAAACATACTGTTCTTTTTGTATAAATTATTCTACGGTATTTTTGATAAAATAATTTATGCTTTAGACCGAGATGCCTCTAGAGGAAAACCTTTTCCAAATTGGTTAATGACTTTAATCTCAACATTCGGTTTGGGCTTTCAATTATTACTTATAAGCCTCTTTTTAGTTTTAGGACTAAAAACAAATATCATCCCTTTCTTTATTGGATATTCCGTTTTAATATTTGTATTTATACTTATTCGGAAAATCTTTTATTAGTGCACATTTTTTGTGTTTTTTAATCGACTTAAAACAACAAAAGAAGCTACAAAAAACAGGGCTAAACATAAGACACTCCATTGCATAGAACCTGTTAATGAATATAAAAAGCCATAGACAAAAGTCCCGAGTACAATCGCTATTTTTTCGGTAACATCATAAAAACTAAAGTAAGTAGCGTGGTCTTCTGTATCTGGTAATAATTTTGAATAAGTAGACCTAGTTAAAGATTGAATCGCTCCTAAAACGAGTCCTAATAATCCTCCTAAAGCATAAAAATAGGTCGCTACGTTTGGCATGTCTTTGTGCAACATAAAAGCACAAAAACAAACTAAAATCCAGATAGAGATGGTAATTTTTAAAGCCTTGAAATTACCATATTTTTTTGAGATTTTTGAAAAAATCATGGCTCCAAAAATGGCAACAAACTGTATTAACAAAATGGTAATAATGAGAATCGTTGCACTTAACCCTAATTCTGTTGAACCAAAAATTGCAGCTAATAGTATAATGGTTTGTACTCCAATACTCAATAAGAAAAAAGCGGTTAAAAAGCCTTTTAAAGTAGGCAATTCTTTAATTTCATTCCAAACAATTTTAAGTTCTTTAAATCCTTTCCAGATATAATCTTTTTCTGGTTTTTTGTTGAAAGTATTGTTTGGTAGTACTTTAAACGTTACCTGTGCGAAACCTATCCACCAAAGCCCCACCATCACGAAAGAAATCCGAGAAGCAAAGGCTTCAGATATTCCAAACATGTCATGAAAAAGTATCATGATTAAGTTTATAATCAATAAAATGATGGAACCAATATAACCGAAAATAAACCCCTTTGCACTTACCCGATCTTGATCTTCTGGATGTGCTACTTCTGGTAAATAAGAATTGTAAAACACCACACTAGACCAAAAACCAATACTTGCAAAAAAAGTAAAAACAATTCCAATCCAGACAGTATCTAATCCCTCAAAAAAATACATACTCATTACAGAAACAGCTCCAATAGCGCAAAAAATCTTTAAAAATTTCTTTTTATTCCCCGTATAATCTCCAATAGCTGACAGTATTGGCGACATAAAAGCAACCACTAAGAAAGAAAAAGACAAGGTATAACTATAGAGCGTATCTGGATGTTCCCATTCGATACCAAAAAAAGAAATCACTTTGCCATTTGTAATTCCAGAATAATATAGTGGAAAAACTGCAGTACTTATCACCAAAGAATATACCGAGTTTGCCCAATCGTAAAAAGCCCAGCCGTTAATTAATTTTTTATCTCCTATTTTTAACATCTTCCTGATTTAAAATTAAAATACAATTCAAGAGTCCTTGAACAGAAATACAATATAGGGAAAGTATTCCTTCTTTCCCCTTAACATCTGTTAGGTTTTATAGGATGCCAAAGCACAAGCTAATACTTTGAATTGTTGCTAATTATTGTGAATAAATTATTTCTTTTCCAAGAACACATTTGGTATCTTTCGCATAAATTATTAAGATTCAATGACCCTGCAATCTCACACAAAAACTTTAGCGCCAAGTCTACAAATTCCTATGCCCCTTTTAGTTGTTGCTAAATTTGTACAATTCGTTTCACACAAATTGGCGGTATTACTTTCGGCTAGACTCTTTACGACTCCAATTCGATTTAAAACACCAAAAAGAGAATTGCCAATGTATGAAAGTTCACAAAAAAGCATTTTACCTGTTCCCGAAATCAATAAAAAAATTCATATACTAAGTTATGGATATTCAGATAAAAGGGTATTGCTTGCTCATGGATGGTCTGGCAGAAGCACGCAATTATTTATGATTGCCAACCGACTGTTAGAAAAAGGATACATGGTCATTTCATTTGATGGACCAGCACATGGAAAGTCTTTTGGTAAAACAACAAATATGCTAGAATACATTACCACCATAAAAGCAATAGATAAGAAATATGGTCCTTTTGAGGCTGCTGTTGGGCATTCTTTTGGAGGCATGGCGATAGTAAACACTAACGCCAATAACCCAATTTTTAAAACAATGGTAACCATTGGCTCGGGAGATAAAGTAGAAGATGTTTTGTTAAATTTTACAAATAGCTTGGGGTTGAAAAAAAGTATTTCTAAAAAATTAGAACGTCATTTTCAAAAGAAATGGAATGTTAAAATTAGTGACTTTGCAGTCTATAAGGCTGCAAAGAAAATGAAAACACCTATCTTAGTAGTCCACGACATACGCGATGGTGATGTAGCTGTTAGTTGTGCTAAAAATATTCGAAAAAACTCAAAAAATGGTAGCCTATTGATCACAAATGGATTGGGACATACCAAAATTTTAAGAGATAAAAAGACAACCTATAAAATAGTAGATTTCATTACTCAAAACTCAAAAAAATAAACTTAATATTATGAAAAAATGGATTCCCTTTATCGCAATTCTTTTATTAATGAATTGTACAACATCTGCACAGAAAAAAGAAACAAAAAAGAATTATGCTGTTAGTAAAACAAACGCGGAGTGGAAAAAAGTACTGAATGATATGCAGTATTATGTATTGCGTGAAGCGGGAACGGAGCGCGCTTTTTCAAGTCCATTGAATAAGAATGAAGAAAAAGGAGTTTATGTATGTGCGGCTTGTAAGACAGCACTGTATGATGCACTTCATAAATTTGACTCTAAATCTGGATGGCCCTCATTTGATAGAGCCATCAAAGGGAGTGTGGAATTGGATGTAGATTATAAAATAGGCTACGCAAGAACGGAACTAAAGTGCAACACTTGTGGTGGACATTTGGGGCATTCTTTTGACGACGGTCCAAAAGAAACTACCGGAAAAAGACACTGTATAAATGGAGTGGCCTTAGAATTTGTCCCTGAAAAAAAACAACCTTAAACTCATTTATCTTTTAATCAAATATCAAAAGGTTTGACTTTTTTCTGAATCATTAAGCAGGTTTATAATTCAATTTGAAGTGTAATAAATTGCAAAAAATTATCAGGTAATTACGGACAACTAAAGACGAATTCTTATATTTGTGTTTCCTAAAAAAGAACACAAATTATGTTTAATAATTTAAGCGATAAATTAGATAAAGCCTTACACACCTTAAAAGGGCATGGTAAGATTACAGAAGTTAATGTTGCAGAGACTTTAAAAGAAGTTCGAAGAGCGTTGTTAGATGCCGATGTGAACTTTAAGATTGCCAAAGAGTTTACCAAAAACGTACAAAAAAAAGCACTAGGACAAGACGTTTTAACAACGTTAAACCCTGGGCAATTAATGGTAAAACTTGTTAAGGACGAATTGATCGACTTAATGGGTGGTGAAACTGTAGGGATTAATTTAGGAGGAAATCCAACCGTAATTTTAATGTCTGGTTTGCAAGGTTCTGGAAAGACCACTTTTTCTGGAAAATTAGCAAATTACTTAAAAACGAAAAAAGCAAAAGAAGTTTTGTTAGTAGGTTGTGATGTTTACCGACCTGCAGCAATTAATCAATTACAAGTTGTTGGAGAACAAATTGGCGTTGAAGTATACGCGGAAGTTGGAAACAACAATCCAATAGAAATTTCTCAAAACGCCATCAAACACGCAAAGGCAAATAGTAAAAATGTGGTGATTATTGATACGGCTGGACGATTGGCTGTTGATGATGAAATGATGAACGAAATCTCTGACATTCACAAAGCCATTAACCCACAAGAAACTTTATTTGTGGTAGATGCCATGACTGGGCAAGATGCCGTTAACACCGCAAAAGCATTTAATGATATCTTAAATTTTGATGGAGTTATCCTTACAAAATTAGACGGAGATACACGAGGTGGAGCTGCATTAACCATAAAATCGGTTGTCAATAAACCCATTAAATTTATTGGAACCGGAGAAAAAATGGATGCGATTGATATCTTCTATCCAGAAAGAATGGCAGATCGTATTCTTGGAATGGGAGATGTTGTTTCTTTAGTAGAAAGAGCACAAGAGCAATATGATGAAGAAGAAGCAAGAAAGATTCAAAAGAAAATTGCAAAAAACCAATTTGGTTTCGATGACTTTTTAAGTCAGATTCAGCAAATCAAAAAAATGGGAAGCATGAAGGATTTGGTTGGAATGATACCAGGTGCTGGAAAAGCAATGAAAGACGTAGATATTGACGATGACGCTTTTAAAGGCATCGAGGCAATTATCCACTCAATGACACCAACAGAAAGAAGTATTCCCACAACCATAAACGTAAGTAGAAAAAAGAGAATTGCAAAAGGCTCTGGAACGAGTGTAACTGAAGTAAATCAATTGATGAAGCAGTTTGAGCAGATGAGCAAGATGATGAAAATGATGCAAGGTGGTGGTGGAAAGAAAATGATGCAGATGATGCAGGGAATGAAAGGAATGCGATAAAAAATTACACTTACTTTTAATACTATCTTTAAAAAAATAGATCAATGACATTACTCGACGGAAAAAAAACAGCAGCAGATATTAAAGAAGAAATCGCTTTAGAAGTAAGAAGTCTAAAAGATAATGGTAAAAAAACACCTCATTTAGCAGCAATTATTGTTGGAAATAACGGAGCAAGTATTACCTATGTAAATGCTAAAGTGAAGGCCTGTGAACGTGTTGGTTTCGAATCTACATTAATCCGTTTAACGGAGAAAGCGACCGAAGAGGAGCTACTCAATGAAATTTCAATTTTAAATATTGACAAAGATATAGATGGTTTTATTGTTCAATTACCATTGCCAAAACACATTGATGAACAAAAGATTTTAATGGCCGTAGACCCAAACAAAGATGTAGATGGATTCCATCCTACAAATGTGGGTAAAATGGCATTAAACCTTCCTACATTTATCTCTGCAACACCATTTGGTATTTTAGAATTGCTAGAACGATACAATGTTGAAACATCAGGAAAACACGTTGTGGTTCTTGGAAGAAGTCATATTGTAGGAAGTCCTATGAGTATTTTACTATCACAAAAAAGAAAGGTTGGAAACGCTACAGTGACCATGTGCCATAGTAGAACCAAAAACCTAAAAGAGATTACACTACAAGCAGATATTGTGATTGCAGCCATTGGAATTCCTGAATTCCTAAAAGCAGATATGGTTAAAGACAATGTAACTGTAATTGATGTTGGTATTACCAGAGTTGGAGATTCTTCTAAAAAAAGTGGCTACCGATTGCTAGGTGATGTTGCTTTTGATGAGGTTGCTAAAAAGTCTGAATTCATTACCCCAGTTCCCGGTGGTGTTGGTCCCATGACGATTGCTATGCTATTAAAAAACACGTTATTAGCTTGTCAAAGAGCTCACGGATAATTTTTATATATTGTAAGCAACAATAGCCCATTAATTTGATCGATTTTTTCCTTAAAGAAAATAACCATTTTACACCTTTTACCACCCAACATTTTGGGGTGGTCCTTTTTTTAATCATATGCGGAGTTGCCTTAATTTTATGGGCAAAAAAACAAAAAGAAAAAACACAGACACGCGTCGGAAACCTCTTAACAATTTCAATTGCAACGACCATTATTTTTGGAACTTTCTTAAAAATATACAAAGGTGATTTTAATTACCAAGAAGATTTACCCCTACATTTATGTAGTTTTTTAGGGCTCACCGCACCACTACTCTCACTCACCAAAAAATTTGTGTATTACGAGGTCTTCTTTTTCTTAATTTTAGCCGGGACACTACAATCAGTAATTACACCAGATCAATACAATTACTTAAACTTCCCGTTTTTCAGGTACTGGTTTGTACATGCAGGATTGGTTATATTTATGATGTATGCGACATTTGTTTATAAAATGAGACCTACCCTTAAAAGTGTTTGGAAATCATTTTTAGGCATGCAAGTATATATGCTACTCATGTTTGTACTCAATTACTTTTTAGGATCCAATTACTTTTATACCAACAGAAAGCCAGATGCAGCAACATTATTAGATCTTTTTGGAGATTGGCCTCAATACGTTTTTGTGGTAGAGTTGATTGTAATTCCGTATTTTTTATTGATTTATTTGCCTTTTTATTTAAAGCGAAAAAAGGCTTAAATTTCCTCTCTGTGCACCAATTCCATCGAGAAAGCAGGCATACAAATTGCTATATATTCGCAGGCTTCGTCAAAAGGATTTGAGTACTGTACCCGCGTATTTTTTTCAATTTTAATGGATTGTCCCGCTTCTAAAATCAGGGTTTCTCCATCAATAATGAATTGTTTTTTACCGCGAATGATATAGGTATACTCTTCAAATTCTGGTGTTTGAAACGGCTCACTCCAACCAGCAGGTGCCACCATGTGCGCCATACTCATCTTTGTGTTATTATCTGTTGCATTTCCAAAATGTTCTTCAATCAGTTTGCCGTCGGTAGTAGGAACCACAAACGGTGATTTTTGGAGGGTATATTTTTTCATTTGAATTCCAAGATACTATAAAATTAAAAAAGAGTCGTTTCTAATTAAACCAAACTACGAATGATTTCATTTTTGCGAAATCTGGAATTTGGTCTAAGGTTACTTTCTCGACACTATATTCTTTTAAGCCCAATTGTTCTTTATCGATGGCCACTGTCGCATTTAAGTCATCAATAAATAGTGTCGCAGATGAAAACGATGTTTCAACCTTATTAATGGTCGTATTCAACCTAATTTCTGAGAAACTAGAATTTAAAGAAAGTCCATCTTCAGTAGTGTATCTAGAATCTAATATCTCAATACTTTTAATGGTAGACGTACTGTCTAATTGCTCTTTTGGAACAATAGTAAGCAAATGCTTCCCTCCTTTTTCAAAGATTAAGTATTCATCATCATCTTGTAAATAATTATAGCCCGTTGCTCCTTCACTTAAATTTTTAACAATTGAATCATTTGCAAACAATTGTGCTAAATCATTCATCGTTGTTTTGGTGGTTAATTGGCCTACTTTCCCTTTCTTAATTTCAAAATCACCATTAGAACAACCCATAATGAATAAAGAGGTTGCTATGAATAGAGTTGCTAATTTTTTATTGATCATTGTATTTTTTTAGTTGATTTATATTGCTAACGTAAAATTAAATAAATTCTTATTTTCTTATGCACTTTTTTTTAAATGGTCTGCAATCGGAATACAATCATAAATAATCACGATGCATTGATATTACACGCCAAATAAATTTTTGATAAAAATAATCAAAGTTTCATTGGTAAAGAATAAAAAATAAGGTTTCTTGTAAGAAAAAAGCACATTCAGAAGCACAGGAGGTACTTTAATCAATCCAATTCTTAAAATCCTTCACCCGTTCTCTACTCACAATAATCTCTGATTCGGAATAGCTGTGTAAGATTAATTTTAATCTGCTGTTGGTATAGGATATAATGTCTTTTATGGCGTTTACATGCACAATAAAAGTACGATTCACTCTAGAGAATACTTCTGGATCTAAATGTCCGATCCAATGCTCTAAAGAATGATCTAAAAGGTAACTTCTATTTTCCTTTGTGTGAATATATGTAGCTTTATTTTCGCTATAAAAACATTCAATCTCATCGACATGAATAATTTTTATGTGCTGCCCAATTTTAATTGTAAATCTTTTTTTAAACCGTTGACCAACAGGGTTGATTAATAATTTACGGATATCTTCAATCTTCACATTTACGTCTGAAATTATTGTTTGCTGACTTCTAAACTTGGCGACAGCAACTTTTAACTCCTCCTCATCAATTGGTTTTAACAGATAATCGATGCTATTTAATTTGAATGCTTTAAGGGCATACTCATCATAAGCAGTTGTAAATATAATTGCCGATTTCACCGCTATTTCTTCAAAAATCTCAAAAGACAATCCGTCTGAAAGTTGAATGTCTAAAAAAATCAAATCTGGGTGTTTGTTTTCTTGAAACCATTGTATCGATTCTTCCACAGAATGTAACAGCACCTCTGCTTCTATCTTTAAAGCTGCCAACATTCTACTCAGTCTTCGAGCTGCAGGCTTTTCGTCTTCTATAATTAATACCTTCATCCTACTTCATTTTTTTCCATCTGTTCTTTAATCTTTCTTTCTTCCCATTCTTTACTTAAAATATTGGGTGCTATAAATACAATAGCTGCGTGAATGATCAATCCAATCCCCCACCAAAAAAAGAAATCATAATTCCCTCGATCTGTAAAAGCTTCAACCCATGGATCTCCTTGATCGATGTCTTTATAAATTCTTCTACCAATAAAAATGGCATTGACTAAAAAGTACAGCAAAAAGTGTTTGTAAAATTCTTTCAAATCTTTGACTCTTTTTTTTGCCCTACGATATGCTTTGTCTTGTTGAAAATTATCAATCTGCTCCATTTTATAATCTTTTATTTCGCTGCTGTTGTTCTTTCTCCATCAGTTCTTTAATCTTCTTATCCTCCCAGTCTTTTCGAATAAAAGAGAAAATTTCAAAAACACCTATCCAATGAAAGCACACACCAATTCCCCAAAACACCCAAGTCGAGTACACGCCAAAATTAGTAATTGCATCAAAAAAAGTACGGTCATCGCTGCGTGTCAATCCAAAGATGATTACCCCACTAATAAAAATATTTACCAATACATATACCAAGAAGTGTATGTAGAATCCTTTGATTTTTTTTACTTTCTTTTTTGCGGCAATATATTCCCGTTCTTCTATAAAATTCTTTTCCATTTTACCCTTTTTTATTGCTGTGTGCAGCCATTATTTCCTTGATCTTATTTTCTTCCCAATTTTTTCCGAAACCAATTTTACGAAATCCAAAAACCTTTAACCAATGGGTAAAAAGTCCAATTCCCCAACCGATCAAAGAAAACCAAAACCAGTGGAAATGAGGTTCAAATTTTAAGTTTACAAAAATAAGTGTTGGAATAACTATGCAATAAACCGTTAAGTGATTGTAAAAGCCTTTCATTGCCTTTACGCGCTGTTTGGCTTTCTGATATTTTTGAGTTTCTGAATGATTTTTTTCCATACTAGTATTTTTTTTCTTTTTTATCTTTCATTAATTTTTGAATCTTTTTTTCTTCCCAATCACTTCCTAAAAAGAGATTGTAATTATTAACATCTAAAAAGTGAAATACTAGGCCGATTCCCCATCCAAAAGCGGGAAACCAAAACCAATGAAAACCGGGAGAAAATTGAACGTTAATAAATATTAAAAATGGAATTACTAAACAATACGAAGCTAGGTTCTGATAAAACTCTTTTAAACGTTGAACTTTTTCTACTGCTTTTACATAGTTGCTGTTTTCAAAATCTTCTGTATGCATCATTAATTGTGTTTTTTCTAACAATGGTAAACTCACTGTAAATGTTTTGCTATTGTTTTCTATTAATACGTTTTTGTGAGTGAGCAATCCATAGCGATCCGCAATATTTCGCAAACCTACTTTGGTACTTTTCCCAATCGCTTCTTTTGGATTGTTATTATTCTGAATATGTAGGTACCCCTCCTTTTCAAAAATGTGAATCTCTAAAGGTTTGGAAGTCGAAACTACATTGTGCTTCACAGCGTTTTCTAGTAATAACTGTAAAGAAAGAGGCACAATCTTTAATTCGCGATTACTCACAGACTCTGGAAGAGTAAACTTTACCGCATCTTCAAAACGCATGCCTAGCAATTCCATATAAGCGCTCGCAAAACGCAATTCCTCTTCTAAGGGAATTAGCTCTTTATTTCGCTGTTCTAAGACATAGCGATAAATTTTAGAAAGTTTGGTGGTAAATTTTTCAGCTTTTAAGGGGTTTTCCCCTATTAAACTTGTTAAAACATTCAAACTATTAAAAAGGAAATGAGGATCTAATTGATTTTTTAAGGATTCAAATTTTGCCGTTTCTGTTTTTGCAACAATTTCTTGAATGGTCGTTTCTTTGGTCATTGCTGCTTTCCAATTCTGCATAAAACCTCTCGCATGAAAAAATATTGAAATAGCAAAAGCAAATAAAATCCAAAATAAATGTAAGAAAATCATGTATCCCTTAAAAAAATTAACAGGATCTTGATTCGATAATACAACAAATTGAAAGTAATTAATCCCCAGAATAACAGGAACTGTATATAAAATTGTAGCAATAACACCCAACCAAACTCTTTGATTTGTTTGAGTAATCCAACTCCATTTAGAGCTTAAATAACTATTTAGAAAGCTATTCCCGAAACCCAATGCAAAAGAATACATCGCTGAAAGTAAAAAAGTATATCCAATACCTTCTATTGTAAATTGTTGAAAAACAATTAAAAAGAAAAGGCCCGATATGAGGGTCGCTATCAAACAATTTTTGATTCCTTTTTTTAAATTATTATGTAGGGTTCCTTTTTCGCGAACTTTCATTTTCAGTGACTTTTTTTTTTATTTCAACAGTTGTTAAAGGTATTAAAATCGAATGGCTAAAGATATATTTTTATCTGCAACTACAAACTTTGCATCTTCAAACTTTGGCGGGCCAAAAGTCATAACATTATTAGAGGTACCGTAATTTTCTAAAGGCATGCCATTGGGGTGAAAATCCATTTGATTGTTTTCGTTTTTGTCATGATAACAAACAATTGCATACACTCCAGGAAGAACATCTTTAAAAACTATCGAAGTCTTACCTGCTTCAATTGTACCCGCAACACTTTGTAAAGATTGCAATCGAAAGTTGGTTTCATCGTACAACGCAAATTTTACAGTTCCTTTGTCAGTCGAAATATTTTCCATGTGTACGGTAATCATTTGTTTTTGAGCTATTAATATACTCGATACAAATAGCATAGCTCCGAGTAAAAGGGTCACTAAAATTTTCATGTTTTTTTATTTATTGATACAAAGATGCAAGCCAAATTGTACTCCAAAAACAAAAGGATACCCAACTGTATTTTTTAGAGGTTCAAATGTAATTTTGAGTTGATATTGTTAAAAGGAATGGATAACTCGTTGAAGAACATCACTATAAAAAACGATATTTTAATAATTATCATTTTTACTTGTTTAAAAATGATATAATTATAAAAAAAAGTAGCTTTAAATCATAAAATCATAAAACTTCACAAAAAAGAATAAAACACGCCTTAATCTAAAATAATATACAATACATTTGTTTCGATGTTTACTACAAGAAATAAAATAAAATCAATAAACCCCATTTTGCGCTGTCGCAAAACAAACCGCTAATTCTACAATTAACAGCGCAAGGTATATTCATTTATTTATTTTTCATCATGTCAATTCTTACATTCTCTTTCAACAATCACCACAAAGTTATTTCTCTAAATAACCCCGATTTTGTACGCCGATTTTTAACACGTCGCCCTTTGGGTGTATTATAATTTTCGGAATTAGGTGCGTCCATTTCCACTTTTCAAAAACAACAATTCAACAACATCCATTTAAAAAATATCAATACAATGCAAATTGTAATTGCGAATAAGTCACATAGCATCTATGCAGAAATTATCTGTAAAACGATAGAAGAAGCTTCAAAAGTGAGAGGTACAGGGATCGCTAAACGGGAACCTTCATACATCATTACCAAAATGGAAAATGGTAATGCAGTCATTGCTTTAGATAATGAGAAATTTGCAGGGTTCTGTTATATAGAAGCTTGGGGACATGAAAAATTCGTGGCCAATTCTGGATTAATTGTACATCCAGAGTATCGAAAAATAGGCTTGGCAAAAAAAATCAAAGAAATTGTCTTTCAACATTCTAGAAGCAAATTTCCCAATGCTAAAATATTTAGCATCACCACTGGATTGGCAGTCATGAAACTGAATAGCGATCTGGGATACAAACCCGTAACCTTCTCTGAATTGACGGACGATCAATCTTTTTGGAAAGGCTGCCAAACCTGTAAAAATTATGATGTCTTAACACGAACAGCACAACAAATGTGCTTGTGTACAGGCATGCTCTATGATCCTACATTGAAAAAATCTGAAAAACCAAAAAAAATAAAAGAAAACGTTTTTAAAAGATTGAAAAATATAAAACAGCATTTATTCCTTAAAAAAAACAAAAATGAAAAAAAATAATATTGGCAAATTAGTAATCGCCTATAGTGGTGGCTTAGATACCTCCTACTGTGCAGTAAGCCTCAGTAAAGCAGGATATGATGTACATGCAGTTAGCGTAAATACAGGTGGATTTTCTTCAGAAGAAATTACTAGCATCGAAAAAAACGCTTATAAGATGGGCGTCTCAACCTATAAAAACATTGATGCAGTGGCTACTTTTTATAACAAAGTAATCAAATACTTAATCTTTGGAAATGTTCTAAAAAACAATACCTATCCCCTTTCCGTAAGTGCAGAAAGAATTATTCAAGCCATTGAAATTATTCAGTATGCGAAAAGTATAAATGCCAAATACATTGCCCACGGAAGTACTGGTGCAGGAAATGACCAAGTACGTTTTGATATGATTTTTCAAACATTGGCTCCTGATATTCAAATTATTACACCCATTAGAGATGGAAACCTCACCAGACAACAAGAAATTGAATATTTAAAGAACAACGGAATTGATCTTTCTTGGGAAAAAGCAAAATACTCTGTAAACAAAGGATTGTGGGGAACCAGTGTTGGCGGTGTTGAAACCTTAACATCTGAAAACCCGTTGCCCGAAAATGCCTATCCATCTCCCTTAGAAAATAATGGAAGCGAAAAGATAAAAATGAGTTTTAAAAATGGCGAATTCATTGCTTTAGATTATTTGGTGGATACCCCAGAAAACAACATCGAGAAGTTAAACAACATTGCCTCCAAGTATGCGATCGGAAGAGATATACATGTAGGTGACACCATTGTAGGTATGAAAGGACGGGTTGGCTTTGAAGCTGCTGCAGCATTAATTACCATAAAAGCACACCATCTATTAGAAAAGCATACCCTCACAAAATGGCAATTGCAACACAAAGCGTATTTGGCAAATTTTTATGGAATGCATTTGCATGAAGGACAATATTTAGATCCCGTTATGAGAGATATGGAAGCCTTTTTACAAAGCGCACAAGACAAAGTCACTGGCGACGTTTTTGTTACCCTAAAACCCTATCATTTTTCTTTAGACGGAATCGTTTCAAAACATGACTTAATGGATGCTAAATTTGGAAGTTATGGCGAAGAAAATAAAGGGTGGACTGCCGATGAAGCAAAAGGGTTCATTAAAATAATTGGAAATCAGAATAAAATATACCAACAAGTAAACCCATAAAATAGCAGTTAGTCAAAACGGACCTATCTGGTTTTAAAAACCCCTAGGTCTGAATTCTAAACAAATCGTATTCAAAATGAAAAAAATAGAAATAGGAATTATAGGCGGTGCCGGATATACAGCGGGTGAGTTGATTCGTTTGCTACTAAATCATCCAAAAACAAACATCAATTTTGTGTATAGTACCTCTAATGCGGGTAATAAAGTCCATCAGGTGCACCAAGATTTAATTGGAGATACCGAGATTCGTTTTACATCAAAAATCAATCCCGAGGTTGATTTGTTGTTTTTGTGTTTGGGGCATGGGAACTCAACTGCATTTTTATCAAAAAATGATTTTTCTAAGCAAACAAAAATGATCGATCTAAGTAACGATTTCAGATTATTAGCAAACAAAAACTTCGAAAACAAAGCGTTTGTCTATGGATTACCAGAAACGCATAAAGAAACAATTCAAAAAGCAAATTACATTGCCAATCCAGGTTGTTTTGCAACAGCTTTACAGTTGGCTATAGTACCTTTAGCAGCAAATAACTTACTTACAAACGACATTCATATCAATGCCGTAACTGGAGCAACTGGCGCTGGAACTTCCTTATCTAAAACCACACATTTTACCTGGAGAGACAATAATTTCTCCCATTACAAAGCTTTTACTCACCAGCATTTAGACGAAATACATCAAACAGTAGGGCAATTGCAAACTGATTTTGAGAGTGAAATCAATTTTGTACCCAATCGTGGAAATTTTTCTCGGGGAATATTTGCAACAATCTATACAAAATATGAAGGTACTATTGAAGCTGCAAGAGAACTGTATAAAGCCTTTTATAAAGACGCTCCTTTTACGGTTGTTTCTGATGATGTAATTCATTTAAAACAAGTAGTAGGCACCAATAAATGTTTGCTTCACCTAGAAAAACACAACAACAAGTTATTAATAACCAGCGTCATAGATAATTTAGTAAAAGGAGCATCGGGCCAGGCCATTCAGAATATGAATTTAATGTATGGCTTTGAAGAAACAGCAGGCTTGCAATTAAAAGCAAGTTACTTTTAAACCGTAATAATAAAGCCAAAACAATGAAAATAGCCATCATCGGAACTGGAAACTTAGGGAAATCAATCGCAAAAGGATTGATCACCAACAATGCAATTACCTCCTTATATCTTACCAAAAGAAATTTAGACGGAATTGCAGATTTTAACGGATATAAAAATGTGTATCTCACAACAAATAATAGCGAAGCAATAAAAAACTCCGACATTCTTCTATTTGCAGTACAACCTGCTCATTTTGAAGAAATACTAGATCAAATAAAACCAATTTTAACAGCGAATCATGTGGTCATATCGACCATCACTGGCTTTTCAATTTCAAAAATTGAAGCAAAAATTGGTGCCAATAACTTTATTATTAGAGCCATGCCAAACACAGCAATTGCCGTTGGAAAATCGATGACTTGTTTGTGTGCAAACCAACAAGGACAAGAACGCATTGGAATTGCCGAAGCAATTTTTAACAGATTGGGGCATTCATTGACAATTCCAGAAGCGCAAATGCAAGCCGCAACTGTGGTGTGTGCAAGTGGTATCGCTTTTTGGATGCGCTTAATACGTGCCACAACACAAGCAGCAATTCAATTAGGATTTGATGCAAAAGAAGCACAAGAATTGGCCATGTACACCAGTGAAGGAGCTGCTAGCTTATTACTTACCAATGGAAAGCATCCAGAAGAAGAAATTGACAGTGTTACAACACCCCAAGGTTGCACGATCGAAGGTTTGAATGAAATGGAACACCAGGGACTAAGCGCGGCTTTGATTCAAGGAATGGTTGCCTCTTTCAATAAAATTAATACCATTAAAAAAGAACAATTATGAGTTTATTCAATGTGTATCCCTTATTTGACATTACGCCAGTAACTGCGAAAGATGTCTTTGTATACGATGAAAACAACTGTCAATATTTAGATTTGTATGGCGGACATGCTGTAATTTCAATTGGCCATTCACATCCAGCCTATGTAAAAAATATTCAAGAGCAAGTTGGAAAAATAGGGTTTTATAGCAATTCTATTCAGAATCCTTTACAAGTTGCACTTGCCGAAAAACTAGCTAGGGTATCCGGCTGTAATTCTTATGAATTATTTCTTTGCAATTCCGGTGCAGAAGCCAATGAAAATGCTTTAAAACTGGCATCTTTTCATACTAGAAAGAAGAAAGTAATCGCTTTTAAAAATGGATTTCATGGTAGAACCTCTGCAGCTGTTGCAGTAACTGACAATCCCAAAATAATTGCTCCGATCAATGCACAACAAGAAGTTGAAATTTTAGCCTTGGGCGATTTAGAAAGCCTTGAAAAATCACTTTCAAAAAACGATGTGTGTGCGGTGATCATAGAGTGCATTCAAGGAGTCGGTGGATTGGACGAAAGTACTGCCGTATTTTACGAAGGAATTGACAAGCTCTGTAAAAAATACAATGCCTGTTTTATTGCTGATGAAGTGCAATCTGGTTTCGGAAGAACGGGCGATTTCTTTGCTTTTCAAAAATACAATGTGACACCAGATATCATTTCTATCGCCAAAGGAATGGGCAACGGATTTCCTGTTGGTGGAATTTTAGTACATCCAAACATTAAGGCTTCTTTTGGTTTATTAGGAACCACTTTTGGCGGAAATCACTTAGCCTGTGTTGCTGTTTTAACGGTTTTAGAAATCCTAGAAAAAGAACGCTTACTGCAAAATACACTAGAAGTTTCAACACATTTTTTAAGAAGAGCACTAAACGTTCCAAAGTTAAAAACAGTAAAGGGGCGCGGATTGATGCTGGGATTAGAATTTGAATTCCCAATCGCCGAACTCCGTAAAAACCTAATCTATAAACACAAGATTTTTACAGGAAGCGCCAAAAACCCAAATGTATTAAGAATATTGCCCCCATTAACCATCAAAAAAAGTCATATAGACACATTTTTCGAAGCATTAATCAGCGAATTATCATGAAAAAATACACACATATAGACGATATAGACGATCTGCATTCTTGGATCGAGGAAGCAAAAGCGCTTAAAAAGAATCCATTAAAAAACCAGGAGCTAGGAAAAAATAAAACCATTGGATTGTTATTTTTTAATTCCAGTTTAAGAACGCGTTTAAGTACCCAAAAAGCAGCATTAAATTTGGGGATGACCCCAATTGTGATGAATATTTCTGAGGACGCATGGGGCATTGAATTTGGAGATAAAACTGTTATGAACGGCAGTACTGCAGAGCACATAAAAGAAGCAGCAGCCGTAGTTTCACAATATTGTGATGTCATTGCTGTTCGCGCCTTTCCTTCGCTCACAGACAAAGAAAAAGATGAATCAGAGGAAGTATTAACTGCCTTTATGAATTATGCCTCAGTCCCTATTGTGAATATGGAAAGTGCTACTGGGCATCCATTACAAGGATTGACAGATGCCATTACCATTTCAGAAAATACGACAAAGAAAAAACCCAAAGTAGTTTTAAGTTGGGCGCCACATGTAAAAGCACTCCCACATGCTGTCGCGAATAGTTTTATACAAGCCATGCAAAAAATGGACGTTGATTTTGTCATTGCAAATCCAAAAGGGTATGATTTAAATCCAGAAATCACCAAAGACACACCCATTTATCACGATCAGGAAGTGGCTTTTAAAAATGCTGATTTTGTGTATGCTAAAAACTGGAGTTCTTATGAAGATTATGGAAAAATATCCAAAACGGATATGGATTGGATGCTCACCAAAAAGAAGATTGGGGATGCAAAATTTATGCACTGTTTGCCAGTTCGTAGAAATGTAGTGGTTGAAGATGCCGTATTAGATAGCGACCACTCATTGGTTATTGAACAGGCGAATAACAGGACTTTTGCCGCACAATTGGTCCTTAAAAAAATAATAGAAAATGACTAAAGAAAAAATAGCGATCGTAAAAATTGGTGGAAACATCATTGAAGATGAAGTAGTTTTAAAGCAATTTCTTCAATCATTCTCGAAGTTAGAAGGGAAGAAAATTTTAATTCACGGTGGCGGAAAACGTGCAACACAGTTCGCTTCTAAATTAGGAATTACCTCTAAAATGGTTGATGGAAGGCGCATCACCGACAAAGAAACATTGGAGGTCATTACGATGGTCTATGCGGGCTTGGTTAATAAAAAAATTGTGGCGCAATTGCAAGCAAATAACACCGATGCTATTGGTTTAACGGGTGCCGACATCAATAGTATTCAATCCGAAAAAAGACCCGTAAAAGAAATTGACTTTGGCTTTGTAGGTGATGTAACCAAGGTCAATCATCATGGAATTGATACGCTGATGACTGCTGGATTCACACCTGTTTTTTGTGCCCTTACACATGATGGAAACGGACAATTGTTAAACACCAATGCCGATACCATTGCAAGTCAGATTACCATTGGAATGAGTGAAATTTATGCAACGTCTCTTTATTATTGTTTTGAATTGAAGGGGGTTTTAAACGATTTTAAAGACAAGGAATCGGTGATTCAAAAAATCAATTCAAAAACCTACCAAGAACTCTTAGCAGCCGGTACCATTTCAGCAGGAATGCTCCCGAAATTAGAAAATTGCTTTGATGCTTTGCAAAAGGGCGTACAAGAAGTTCTTATTGGAAATACAACGCTACTCTCAAAAGAAAACAATCTACATACCAAAATCACTCTCTAGCTATGGAAATTAAATATCTAACAGAAAATGCCATATCACTTTTAAAAGAACTGATCCAAACCCCATCTTTTTCCACAGAAGAAGCGCAAACAGCGGTTTTAATTGAAAACTGGTTTACAAACCACAACATGTCTTTTCATAGGACAAAAAACAATATTTGGGCAAAAAATAAATATTTTGATGAAAGCAAACCAACCCTGTTACTCAACTCCCATCATGACACTGTAAAACCAAATACCGCCTACACAAAAGATCCATTTAAAGCCATTGTAGAAGATGGAAAGCTCTATGGACTTGGAAGCAATGATGCGGGAGGCTGTTTGGTTTCCTTAATCGCAACCTTTACACATTTTTATGCCCAAAAAAGCCTTTCCTATAATTTGGTGATTGTGGCTTCAGCAGAAGAAGAAAATAGTGGCGAAAACGGATTGAACAGCATGCTTCCAATCATTCCAAACATTGATGTTGCGATTGTAGGCGAACCTACTTTAATGCAGTTGGCAGTTGCCGAAAAGGGCTTAGTAGTTTTTGATGCTGTAGTTGCAGGAACTCCAAGTCATGCTGCACATCCAAACACAAACAATTCCATTTACAATAGTATTGAAGTGTTGCAATGGTTTCAAAATTTTAAGTTTCATAAAACATCCGAAGCACTCGGTGATGTAAAAATGACTGTCACGCAAATTGCTGCGGGTTCTCAACACAACGTGGTTCCTGCTCACGTAAATTTAGTGGTCGATGTTCGAGTGAACGATGCCTATTCAAATCAAGAAATTGCAACCATTCTACAAACGGAATCTCCTTGTACAAAAATAACTCCAAGAAGCCTCCGATTGAACTCTTCGGCAATTGCCACCGACCATGAATTGGTAAAAGCAGGCATAGCAATGGGCAGAACTACCTATGGATCTCCTACATTATCAGATCAAGCAGTGTTGTCGTGTCAATCCCTAAAATTGGGGCCTGGCGATAGTACGCGTTCCCATTCTGCAGATGAATTTATTTACCTATCAGAAATTGAAGAAGGCATTCAATTGTATATTGAATTGCTGAATTGTGTACTTCTTTCAGCAAATTAACCGCAATAAAACAACAAAACAGTTACACCATTAAACAATCGTTATATGAAACTTTGGGACAAAGGATTTACAATAGACAAACAAATAGAACTTTTTACAGTAGGAAACGACCGAGAGATTGACCTTCACATTGCAAAATATGATGTGCAAGCTTCTTTAGCTCACGCAATTATGCTAGCATCAATTGGGATTATTACAGCCGATGAATTGAAAGATTTGCAGAAAGGTTTGCAAGAACTCGCTACCGATATCGAAAACGGTACGTTTGTAATTGAAGCTTCTTTTGAAGATGTACATTCTAAAATTGAATGGGAATTGACCAACAAACTGGGCGAAGTAGGAAAGAAAATTCACACAGCACGATCCAGAAACGATCAGGTTTTAGTAGCACTTCAACTCTATTATAAAGAGAATTTGGGGGTGGTGAATGAAAAAGTAAAAACAGTTTTTGACACGCTTTTAAATTTGGCAAAAACTCACAAAGAAAAGCTATTGCCTGGCTATACTCATCTACAAGTTGCGATGCCTTCTTCTTTTGGATTGTGGTTTTCAGCCTATGCAGAATTGCTTATTGATGATGTACACATGCTCAACGCCGTTACTAAAGTAGTGGATCAAAATCCTTTAGGCTCTGCTGCAGGGTATGGTAGCTCCTTCCCGATCGATCGAGAATTAACTACCCAAGAACTGAATTTTGCCACCTTAAAATACAACGTGGTTGCGGCCCAATTGAGCAGAGGGAAAAGTGAACGTAGCATTGCCGCTGCCTTGGGCGGATTGTGCAACACCTTGGCGAGATTTTCTATGGATGTTTGTTTGTACATGAGTCAGAATTTTGGCTTTATTAGTTTCCCTGATGCATTGACTACTGGGAGCAGCATTATGCCCCACAAGAAAAATCCAGATGTGTTTGAACTCATCCGTGGAAAGTGTAATAAGATTCAGGCACTACATACCGAAATGCTCTTAATTACCAACAATCTTCCAACAGGATATCACAGAGATTTTCAGTTATTGAAAGAGAACATTATCAATGCTTTTGAGGATGTAAAAGAGATTTTAGACATTTTAAATTACGCCATTCAGCAAGTTATTGTGAAAGATATTGATTTGAAGGATGAAAAATACCAGTATTTATTTACGGTAGATAGTATTAATAATTTAGTGGTGGAAGGCATGTCGTTTAGAGAGGCCTACCAACAAATTGGCGGTCAGGTTCAAGCAGGCACTTATACCCCAGACCTTGGAAAAGAACACACGCACGTGGGAAGTATTCATAATTTGTCCTTAGATAAAATTAGAGAGAAATATCCAAAATAAATCCCTTCATTTGTTGCACATAAAATGTAAAAACCCAAAACTGAATTGTTTTGGGTTTTTACAATTATAATCATACGTTAATTTATTTTAGGTTTTTACATAAAGATTTTATAGCTTGCACCACCCCATAAAACCTTATTGTATGCATATATGTTTGCTACGAGGTGCCGTAAAAATCCTAAAAAAGGAAAATTGAGAAAGAAAAAAGCCATTTTTAAAGATAATAATGTAAAATCAATCATAGTTTATGCATCATCGCCTGTTCAAAAAGTAATTGGCGAATTTGAAATCGGTAAAATCTTCAATAATGATCTAGAAACACTTTGGAAATTGACAAAAGATCACTCGGGTATTACAGAAGATTTTTTTTATGAATATTTTTCGGAGAGAAAAAAAGGTTTCGCCATTCAAGTTAAGAATAAGAAAAAATATAAAGAACCTAAATGCTTAAAAGCGGATTATAATTTACATCCACCACAATCATTTGTGTACGTAAAATAAAACACTACTTGCCAACACCATGCACAAATTATTGCTGGTTTTAGCTTATTTACGAAAGCCCTCAATAAAACCCGATCTCTTTTTTCTAAAACAGTTTACAAATACCGTTCTTTTACAACATTCAAATGGTGCATTTGATGTCCAGAAAACAGAACCCCCAAAGCCCTAACAGACATTTCATTTTCAGAAGCAACTCCTATGTGCAACATGGCTTCCTCAGTAAAACTTTGAAACAATTGAATGGAACTTTTTCTAAGTGTAGCCATTTCATCCAATAAATCGAAGTAATTCAATTGATTGGCATTGCCATAGTCCACAAATAAATCTTGATCGAAACCAGGCAAAGCAGTCTTGTCGTTTCTAGCAAAACACAAGGCGCGGTAACAGAAAATACGTTCCGTATCAATAATATGCTGAATCAATTCTTTAAGGGTCCACTTCCCTGCTGCATAGGAAAAATTGTGTTTTTCTTCGGGTAGGTTTCGCAAAACGGAATCAAACTCTTGTTGAGAATGCTGTAAATTTTCTATAATCGATCTATTTTTCACTGCAACCAATTGGATGTAATGCTCAAAATAAGCTGCGTATTCATTTTTTGGAATCATTCCTTTTCTTTTATGTAAGTTTGTTTTGTAAAACTAAGCATTTTATATGACGCAATTATTCATCAATATCAAAGAACTCATTCAGGTTCGAGCACCCAATATTCAAAAAGTATCCGGGAAAGAAATGGGCATTTTACCAACCCTTAAAAATGCGTATTTACGCGTTGAAGATGAATTGATTGTAGACTATGGTTTGATGGATACGCTGCAAAATAAAACAGCAGATGAAACCATCGATTGCAGCGGAAAAATGATCTTCCCATCTTGGTGCGATTCACACACACACATTGTTTATGCAGGAAATAGAACGCAAGAATTTGTAGATCGAATTCAGGGATTGAGTTATGAAGAAATTGCCAATAATGGTGGCGGAATCTTAAATTCAGCAAAAAAACTACAAGAAACTTCAGAAGACGATTTGTACCAACAAGCTGCCAAAAGACTGCAAGAAGTAATTGCATTGGGAACGGGTGCCATCGAAATAAAATCGGGCTATGGGCTCACCGTAGCAGCAGAACTAAAAATGCTGCGGGTTATTAAAAGATTGAAAGAAAATTTTAACACGCCTATAAAAGCCACTTTTTTGGGTGCACATGCGCTTCCAGCTGCATACAAAAAAAACAAAGCAGCGTATCTTGATCTAATTATTGAAGAGATGCTTCCTAAAATAGCAGCAGAAAATTTAGCAGACTTTATCGATATTTTCTGTGAAATTGGCTATTTCGATGTAGAAGACACCGCACGAATTTTAGCAGCAGGAAAGAAATATGGTCTGATTCCAAAAGTACATGTAAATCAGTTCAATGCTTTTGGAGGAATTGCTCTTTCTGTAGCGTATGAAGCATTGTCTGTAGATCATTTAGAGGAATTGACACAGGAAGATATTGATGCACTAAAAGGGACAAATACGATGCCTGTGGCGCTGCCCGCTTGCTCTTACTTTTTAAGCATTCCATACACCCCTGCTAGAAAAATTATTAGTGCAGGCTTGCCCTTGGCACTGGCCACCGACTACAACCCAGGCTCTACGCCTTCTGGAAACATGAATTTTGTAGTGGCAACTGCCTGTATCAAAATGAAAATGACTCCTGAAGAAGCTATGAATGCCGCAACAATAAATGGTGCTTTTGCCATGAATCTATCCCACAAAGTGGGCAGTATTACCAAAGGAAAATTGGCCAATTTTTTCATTACAAAAGAAATAGCTTCTTATAGCTTTCTCCCCTATCGTTTTGGAGATCATTTAATAGAAACCGTTTATTTAAAAGGAAAAAAAGCCACTCGTTAATTCGGTAGTTTAAAGGAAAATACTTGCAAATATTCTTTTTCTAAAGGCCTTAACTCTTTTTTTATCTTTAAATTTGCCCTTCAAAATTATTGCATGTTTTTTCATTTTTTTCAGTATGTAAAGTTTCTTTTGAATTCCACAAATCAACACGGAGTGCATTCCCCTTTTGTGTATCGTTTAGTTACAACCTGTTTTTACACGAAAGTGGATAAAAAGCAAATAGCGCAATACCGAGAAATCCAGAAAAGTGCCTTGCAGGTTAGAAAAGTAAACCTTCCAAAACGAAGCTATAAGAAACCCGAACTACTCCTAAAAGTCATTGGCTATTTTAAACCCATTACAAGTTTAGAAATTGGCAATGCTTCCAAACACTTTGCATCCACAGTAAAAATTGCCCAGCCAAATGCTACAGTGACAACCATAACAAATACTCCTGAAACTGCTGATGATAAAGCGAATTTATTGAAAGCAATTAACAGCAAACCGTATGATATGGTTTTTTTTAATAGTACCGAAAAAGCAACTTTGTCGTATTTTGAAAGCTGTCTTTCTAGTGTTCATAACGAAACATTCTTTATCTTTAAAGATCTTTACCAAAGTAAAGAAATGAGAACTACTTGGGCTAAAATAAAACAACATCCAAAAATAACAGTAACCGTCGATGTTTATGACTATGGATTTGTTTTCATGAGAAAAGAACAGCAAAAAGAACATTTTAAGATACGCCTCTAAAAAAGTAAAACGGTTACACACACTAAAATAGAAACTTTGAAACTCATTTAAAATGAAAATATATACAAAAACGGGAGACAATGGTACTACTGGACTCTATGGAGGAAGTAGAGTAAAAAAGTACAATTTACGAATAGACAGTTATGGAACGGTTGATGAATTGAATGCATATATTGGATTGATTAAAGATCAAGAAATTTCAACATCGATTAAAGATTCGTTATTAAAAATTCAAAACGAGTTATTTACATTGGGCGCTATGCTGGCAACCCCTGCAGAAAAAGAAACCTTAAAAAGTGGAGCAGAAAGACTGAACATTCCAAAAATTGATAGCAATTCAATCCTTTTTTTAGAAAATGAAATTGATTCGATGGAAGAGGATCTTCCTCAAATGACCCATTTTATTTTACCAGGAGGACATCAATCTGTGTCATTCTGTCACGTAGCAAGATGTGTTTGTAGACGTTCTGAACGTCTTTGTGTTGAACTAAATGACGAAGAAACCATTAATAATGACATTTTAAAATACTTAAACCGCCTATCTGACTATCTTTTTGTATTGGCACGGAAATTGTCTAAAGACCTATCAGTGGAGGAAATCAAGTGGATTCCCAAAAAAAATAATTAAGTTCTTTAAATATTGATTTTATATTTCTTAAAAAAGACTTGCATAATTGCGTAAAAAATTTATTTTTGCACAAAATTAAACAATTAAGAAATGTATTGGACATTAGAATTGGCATCTTATTTAGCAGATGCACCTTGGCCAGCAACCAAAGATGAGTTAATTGATTATGCAATTAGAACTGGATCTCCTTTAGAAGTAGTTGAAAACCTACAAGATATTGAAGATGAAGGGGATGCATATGATTCCATCATCGAAATTTGGCCAGATTATCCCACCGAAGATGATTATCTTTGGAATGAAGATGAATACTAAATAATAACAATATAAAAAGTCTCTAAAGAGGCTTTTTTTTTGTTATATTTCAATCCCTTTTTTAAGGATCAATTAAAAAAGTAAAAACTTGATTCACAATAAAATAAAGCAACATACACGATGTTGTCCTAAAAAATAAATACGCAATGAGCATATTAAATTCTGTAATCAAACTTTTTGTCGGAGACAAACAACAAAAAGACTTGAAAATATTACAACCTGTTGTCGATGATGTACAAAAATTTGAAGCCACAATCCAATTATTGTCCAACGACGAATTGAGAGGAAAAACGCTTGCGTTTAAAAACATCCTAAAAGAGGCTACAAAGGAATTTGATGACAAGATTGAAAGTTTAGAAGCAGAAGCAAAAACAGCAGATATCGATCGACAAGAGTCAATCTATACAGAAGTTGACGCTTTAAAAGACGAAGCCTATAAAGTTTCTGAAGCAACGCTAATGGAAATTATGCCAGAAGCATTTGCAGTCGTGAAAGAAACCGCAAAACGTTTTGCAGAAAATGAAGAACTTGAAGTAACAGCAACGGCTTACGACAGAGAATTGTCTGGAGAAAGAGACCACATTAGCTTAGAAGGCGACAAAGCTTTTTGGGCAAACTCATGGGATGCTGCCGGAAAACCAGTAACCTGGGACATGGTGCATTATGATGTGCAGTTAATTGGTGGATCTGTATTACATCAAGGGAAAATTGCAGAAATGATGACAGGTGAAGGAAAAACATTGGTTTCTACCCTACCCGTTTACCTAAATGCGCTAACTGGAAAAGGAGTACACTTAGTAACCGTAAATGATTACTTGGCAAAACGTGATAAAGCATGGATGGGACCTATTTTTGAGTTTCATGGTTTTACAACAGATTGTATTGATTACCATCAACCCAATTCGGATGCACGTAGAAAAGCCTACAATGCAGACATTACCTACGGAACTAATAACGAATTCGGTTTCGATTACTTGCGAGATAATATGGCAAGTTCTAAAGATGATTTGGTTCAAAGAGCGCCTAATTATGCCATTATTGATGAAGTAGATTCTGTTTTAATTGACGATGCAAGAACCCCATTGATTATCTCGGGTCCTGTACCACAAGGAGATCGGCATGAATTTACAGAATTAAAACCCTTGGTTTCTGAATTGGTTACCCTCCAAAGACAACACTTGGTAAGTGTATTGGCGGAAGCAAAAAAATTATTGGCAGACGGCAACGTAAAAGAAGGTGGATTTCTATTATTGAGAGTGTATCGAGGATTGCCAAAAAACAAAGCATTGATTAAATTTTTGTCAAAAGAAGGAATGAAGCAAATTCTTCAAAAGACAGAAAACACCTACATGGCAGACAACAACAAGTTAATGCCAGAAGTAGATGAAGATCTTTGGTTTGTCATCGAAGAAAAAAACAATCAGATTGATTTAACAGACAAAGGAATTGGATACTTATCTGAAAAAACACAAAATGACACGTTCTTTGTATTGCCAGATATTGGTGTAAAAGTGGGTGAAATTGAAACTTCAGAAAACACACCCGAAGAAAAAGCTGCTGAAAAAGAGGAGCTCTACAAAGACTTTAGCATTAAAAGTGAGCGCATTCATACCATGAATCAATTGTTAAAAGCATATACTGTTTTTGAAAAAGATGTGGAATATGTAGTGATGGATAACAAAGTAATGATTGTTGATGAACAAACGGGTCGTATTATGGACGGTCGTCGTTATTCTGACGGATTACACCAAGCCATTGAAGCAAAAGAAAGTGTGAAAATTGAAGATGCTACACAAACCTTTGCAACGGTAACCCTTCAAAATTACTTCAGAATGTATCGCAAACTCTCTGGAATGACCGGTACTGCAATTACAGAGGCTGGAGAATTATGGGAAATCTACAAATTAGATGTTGTAGAAATTCCAACAAATAAGCCAATTCAAAGAGATGATAAAGAAGATTTAGTTTACAAAACTGCACGTGAAAAATACAATGCAGTGATTGAGGATATCGTAAAGTTAGTCGCAGACAAGCGTCCAGTGTTGGTGGGAACCACTTCCGTTGAAATCTCAGAACTATTAGGGCGAATGTTACAAATGCGTAAAATTCCACACAATATTTTAAATGCAAAATTACACAAACGAGAAGCCGATGTAGTTGCTGAAGCTGGGAAACCAGGTGTGGTAACAATTGCAACAAACATGGCAGGTCGTGGTACCGATATTAAACTTACTGGAAATGTAAAAGATGCAGGAGGTTTAGCAATTATTGGAACAGAACGTCACGATTCGCGAAGAGTTGACAGACAGTTAAGAGGTCGTGCAGGTAGACAAGGTGATGTAGGTTCTACACAGTTTTACGTAGCCTTAGACGACAATTTAATGCGTTTGTTTGGTTCGGATAGAATTGCAAAAATGATGGACAGAATGGGCTTAAAAGAAGGCGAAGTAATTCAGCATTCTATGATTTCCAAGTCCATTGAACGTGCACAGAAAAAAGTAGAAGAAAACAATTTTGGTGTTCGAAAGCGTTTGTTAGAATATGATGATATTATGAACGCTCAGCGGGAGTTTATCTACAAAAGAAGACGAAATGCCTTGGATGGAAAACGTTTGCAAATTGACATTGCAAACATGATTTATGAAACCTGTGAAATCATTGTAAACCAAAACAAACCAACAAAAGACTTTCAAAACTTCGAGTTTGAATTGATTCGATTCTCATCAATGACATCTCCTTTTTCTGAAGAAGAATTTGAAAGTAAGTCTGAACAAGAGATCATTGATTCCTTGTATGAAATCATTTCGGCACACTACAAGGACAAAATCGAACGAAATGCTGTTTTGGCCTATCCTGTAATTAAAGATGTTTTTGAGAACGAAGGAGACAAATACGAACGTATAGTAGTGCCTTTTACCGATGGCACTAAGTCACTACAAGTAGTAACCAATCTTAAGGATGCTTACGAGAGTGAAGGGAAAAGTTTAGTCACAGATTTTGAAAAGAACATTACTTTAGCAATCATAGATGAAAACTGGAAAGATCATTTACGTAAAATGGATGATTTAAAACAATCGGTACAAAATGCATCTTACGAACAAAAAGATCCTTTATTGATCTACAAGTTTGAAGCTTTCGAACTGTTTAAAACAACCGTAGCAGAAATTAACAGAGCCGTTTTATCCTTCTTGTTTAAAGGGGAATTGCCCGCAAAGGACACCCACCAAATTTCAGAAGCACGCAGTAAAAAGAGAGAAAATTTGAATACTTCTAAAGCAGCTGTTCAAAACTCTACAGAACAAGCCATCTCAAACTCTCGTCAACAACAACAAGAACCTGTTGAAACCGTCGTGAGAGATCAACCAAAAATTGGTAGAAACGAAAAAGTTAGGATTAAAAATGTAATGAGTGGCGAAGAGAAAGAAGTGAAATTTAAACAAGCCATTCCTTTAATTGAAAAAGGAGAATGGGTTCTTGTAAACAACTAAAATTACCTCTTATCAATCTTATTAGAACTACAAAAAGAAAACCCGTTTTGAGCAACTCAAAACGGGTTTTTATAAAATAACAATCGGGTACAATTTAGAATTTTGTATCCATTTGTAAATATTGTAAAAATTCTTTTCTAGTTTCTTTCTCTTTAAATTTACCTCCAAATTCTGAAGTAACTGTAGAGCTTTCAATATCTTTTATCCCTCTTGAGTTTACACACAAATGCTTCGCATCAACGACACAAGCAACATCTTTTGTACCCAATGCTTCTTGCATTGCTTGTACGATTTGCATTGTCAAACGCTCTTGAACTTGTGGTCTCTTAGAAAAATATTCCACAATTCTGTTCATCTTAGACAATCCGATTACCTTACCATTAGAAATATAAGCAACATGAGCTCTACCAATAATTGGTAATAAATGATGCTCACAAGTAGAATAAACAACAATGTTTTTTTCTACCAACATTTCACCGTAATTATAATTATTTTCGAAGGTAGATGCTTTTGGCAAATTTGCAGGATTCAATCCCATAAATATTTCGTTTACAAATGCTTTGGCAACTCGCTTAGGAGTCCCTTGAAGACTATCATCTGTTAAATCCATTCCTAAAGTCTGTAAAATGTCTTTTACACTTTCTTGAATTTTTTCTATTTTTTCGGTATCGGAGATATCAAACGCATCTGCTCTCATTGGGTTTTCTGCAGAAGTTGCTACATGGTTATCCCCTATTTCTTTTATTTTTTCTTCGTTCATTTTACGATTCAATTCAAACATTTTCAATCAGTTGTTAAAGTGCAAATTTAGGTCTTTACAACGTATTATTTTAATTTTTTTTATCAATTATAATTATGTTGCTATAATTACAAGTCAAGACTTCTACAAATGCAATTTTAGATTGCAATCTAAATAAAAAATCCTTGGAAAGATATTCTTTGAGATACCTATGACGCGGTCATTTTCGCTACTAATTCTGACAATGAACATATTACTTGATCATTGGAAAGCATATTCTTTAGAACAAAAAGATCTTTTTCTACTTTAGACACGACATATTCAATCTCTCTGTTCGAAACATATTTCCATTGACGTTTTTGTGCCTTGTTGCTTACACCTAAATCAGGATAAAACTCAGACTTCACACCATTTTCTCGCAGCTTTTTTATTGCTTGCATTTTCGTTAGATCTGTCGTTGCATCAAAATTTAAGAAAATAACTTTAGGCTTTGGCAAAGCGACTGCATGAAACAAGTCCAATTCTTCTAACACCAAATAAATTCTATCGAGACCGAAAGAGACTCCAACTCCAGAAACCTCTTTTAAACCAAAGACTCCTGTTAAATCGTCATATCTTCCTCCACCTCCAATAGACCCCATTTTTACCCCTTTTGGAGCTGCTACTTCAAAAATGGCACCTGTGTAGTAATTCAAACCTCTTGCTAACGTTACATCCACTTCTAGGCTTGCTGATGCCAACCCGAGTGCTGCTATAGAATGAATTACAAAACGCAACTCTTCAACGCCTTTTAAGCCTTCTTCCGACCCCGTTAACATACTTTCTAAAGAAGCCAAGTTTTCTAAGTTGGTTCCTGAAAAATCAAACAATGGTTGTACTTTTTCAATTGCTTCTTCCGTAATTCCTTTGGAGAGCATTTCTTTAACAACTCCTTCTTTCCCTATTTTATCTAACTTGTCTAGCGCAACGGTAAAATCGATGAGTTTGTCTTGTGCACCAATCACTGCTGCAATTCCAGAAAGTATTTTTCTGTTATTGATTTTTATGGTCGTTCCCACCAAACCTAATTTGGTAAAAACGGTATCATACAGTTGAATAAATTCTACTTCTTGCCACAAAGATTTGCTACCAACAACATCTGCATCGCATTGAAAAAACTCTCTAAAGCGTCCTTTCTGAGGCCTGTCTGCCCTCCAAACTGGCTGTACTTGATAACGTTTAAAGGGAAATGTAATTTCATTTTGGTGCTGAACAACATAGCGTGCAAAGGGCACTGTAAGATCGTAACGCAAGGCTTTCTCGGAAATTTGAGGAGTTAGTTTTAAACTGTTTTTTTCAGACAATAACGTTTCATCAGATTTTGCTAAATAATCTCCAGAATTTAAAATCTTAAAAATCAGTCGATCTCCTTCTTCACCATATTTTCCCATTAAGGTTGCAGAATTTTCAAAACTTGGCGTTTCAATAGGTTGAAATCCAAAAGTTTCAAAAGTTGTTTTAATCACATTCATAATGTAGGAACGATTGGCAACTTCTGTTGGTGAAAAATCTCTGGTTCCTTTTGGGATGCTTGGTTTCATTAAAATAGTTATTTGTTGTTGATTTTTAGTTTTTAGTTGCTAAACTCAAAACGAACCACTCAAAATTTTAAACGTTTATTACTTTTATGGATTCCTGCCTTCGCAGGAATGACAGACTGTGCGAAAATTGATTTTTCACAAAAGTGAAATTCCAAAACGGTCTGTAAGCGCAAATATCGTGAAAAAAGTTAGCATTTTTAGGTGGTTGGAACTGTTTTATTTTGTTGCCTTAATTGATATAAGGAAGCGTTTAATTCAAACCCTAACAATAGAATGATTGCATTTAACCAGACAAATAACATCAATACTAACAAGGTTCCGATAGAACCGTATAATTGATTGTATTGGGCAAATTTAACAACATAAATTCCAAATAAATAAAAAGTACTTAATGACAAAAATGTGGTTAAGATAGCACCCGCAGAGAAGAATTTCAAACCTTTCCCTTGCTTTGTACCATATCTAAAAAGTAACGAAACGATGGTGAAAATCATAATTAAAAACAAGACACTGCGTCCGTAAAAAAACAGGTTTAAATCGCTGGTATTCAACCAACCGTTATCATCAATCTTAGACAATGCCACTTGGTACAACAACACTACAACAACCGTTATAATTAAGAAAAATGAGGTTAATAGCGAAACCCCTAAGGAGATAAAATAGGTTTTAAAAACATTACGAAACTCGGTGACGTGATAGGAATATTCGAATCCTCCAAAAATAGCATTGATGCCATTAGTCATTAAAAAGATCGACAGAATAAAACCAAATGAAAGTAAACCTCCGTATTGATTGTTTATGATATCGCCAATGACAAGATTGACTGCTTCAAATGTTTGTGGTGGCAAAATATCTTGAATAAAAGAAAAGAGTCCTTCTTGAAATCCGTCTATTGGAATGTAGGGTATTAAAGTTAAAATAAAAAGTAAGAAAGGAAAAACGGCCATAAAAAAACTAAAAGCAATTCCCCCTGCTCTGGAGGTTAAAGCCCCTTTTATAATCCCAATAAAATACATTTCTATGACATCATACAAAGACATTCCTTGCAAACCTGGAACTTTCATTTTCTTTCCAAACTTCACTAAAGTCTTAATGACGGGTATTTTTGTTAAACTGTCCTCGATTTCTTTACTCATTCGTACGCGTTTCAATATTAAATTTAGAATAACATTGTCCTTTGGCTATCAGTCTAATTTGTTACTCCAAAACAATTTTATAGTGGAATAGCAATCCATCAATGCTATCTCTTTTAAATTTTGCGCCTTTTACCCGATTCTTCTCTAATTCAAAAGTAAAGTTAAAAGCCGTTTTAAAATTCGTTTTTTCTAAATTAGTTCTTTCAAAAATAGCACCTTTTAAATCACAATTATCAAAAAAAGAACTACTGATATTTGCTTCTGTAAAATCTACTTCTTCCAAATTACAATTTTCAAAAACCGTTTTTGGTATTTTTAATTGATAAAAAGAAGAAAAGTTCAATAGACACTCTTTAAAACGCATTTGCAACAAAAAGGGATCGCACTCATTAAATTTGACTCCAATTAATTTACAATTAACGAAATTCACATCTTTAAACGCGGTATCTTTTACGATGGCATTGCTAAAATTACAATCCATAAAATCACATGCTACAAACTGAATATTAGACGCATGTATATTTTCAAAATTACAATTTATAAACGTACAATTGTCATATTCTCCTTTTATGATATTTGTCTTCGAAAAATCGATTTTTGTATACGTTTCGCTATCAAAGTAAGCATCTGTCATTTATTCTGCTGTTTTAAACTCCTATTTTTTTTTAGTGCTATTATTTACTTAGATCGCCTTTAAACTTAAGTCTAAATTGTGAACGGCATGGGTCAATGCTCCTGACGAAATAAAATCTACGCCACAGTCTGCATACTTCCGTATTGTTTTTTCATTGATTCCACCAGAGGACTCCGTTAAACAGGTATCTCCAATTAATGCTACTGCTTTTTTGGTGTCCTCATAATTAAAATTATCTATTAGTATTCTGTAAACCCCTTCATTCAAAAGAATTTCTTTAATTTCCTTTAAACTTCTGGCTTCAACAATAATTTTAATATCTCTTTTTTTTGCAATCAAATACTGTCTTGCTTTCGTAATTGCTTGCGTAATTCCTCCTGCAAAATCAATATGATTGTCTTTAATCATCATCATATCATACAAGGCAAATCGATGGTTTTCTCCTCCCCCAATTTTTACTGCCCATTTCTCGAGTGCTCTAATCCCTGGTGTGGTTTTTCGAGTATCTAGTATCTTCGTTTTTGTTCCTGCTATTAATCCCACAAAAAAGGCTGTTTTGGTTGCAATTGCAGACATTCTTTGCATGGAATTTAATACCAATCTTTCTGCCATTAAAATGGATTGAGACCTTCCTGAAACATGAAAAACAACATCTCCAACCTGTACATTGTCTCCATCATTTAAAAACGTTGTTACCTCTAAATCTGCATCCACATACGCGAAAACTTGTTTTGCAAATGCGACACCCGCAATCATTCCAGCTTCTTTGACCAATAACTTTGCTTTGCCTTGAGCATCTGCTGGAATACAAGCGTTTGAAGTATGGTCTCCATCTCCAATATCTTCTCTTATTGCATTCGCAATAATGATCGCTAATTCCTTTTCAAATTGTGCTTTTGATATCATTCTGCATTTTATTCTGATGTAAAAATAGGAATGATTTTCAACTTTTTATGAGTTCTATTGATTTTATAGCTGAAAACTAATAGATTTGCAGCCGAACCAAAGGTAAAATCGAGACAATAGTAAGTCTTAGAACCTATTAGACGAGATATCAAAGATGAAAATAAAGTTACTTGCCATTGGAAAAACGGACAATAAAAATTTGATTGCGCTCATTGATGAATATCAAAATCGTCTGAAACATTATATAAAATTTGAACTAGAAATCATTCCAGACATCAAGAACGTAAAGAATCTGAGTGAGGTGCAACAAAAAGAAAAAGAAGGCGAACTCATTTTATCGAAACTTCAAAACACAGACCAATTGGTGTTATTAGATGACAAAGGGAATGCGTATTCATCGATTCAATTTTCACAATATTTACAAAAGAAAATGAATTCAGGCGTCAAACAACTTGTTTTAGTCATTGGAGGGCCTTATGGATTTTCGGAAGCTGTCTATAAAAAATCAACCGGCAAAATCTCATTGTCAAAAATGACTTTTTCACACCAAATGATTCGTCTTTTTATTGTTGAACAACTCTATAGAGGTTTTACGATTTTAAAGAATGAGCCGTATCATCACGAATAATTGAACAACTTTCTGTATTCGTTCTTTCCAAATATAAATTTGAGTATTTTTACCCTATGAAATTAGTCTTTGCGACCAACAATGTAAATAAATTAAAAGAAGTACAAGATATGCTTCCCAATTCAATTGAATTATTGAGTTTAAAAGACATTCATTGTTTTGATGAAATTGATGAAACTGAAACTACTTTGGAGGGTAATGCACGCTTAAAAGCATCTCATATTACAGCAAAATTTGGTTATAATTGTTTTGCAGATGATACCGGTTTAGAAGTCGAGAGTTTACATGGGAAACCTGGAGTCTATTCCGCTCGTTTTGCTGGAGAACCCTCAAATTCTGAAAACAACATGCAAAAACTACTGCATGAATTAAATGGCAAAGAAAATAGAAAAGCACAATTTCGAACAGCAATTTGTTTACATCTTGACGGAAAACAATTTTTATTTGAAGGCATTTGCAAAGGTGAAATTTTAGCAGAAAAACAAGGCGAAAAAGGTTTTGGATATGACCCTATTTTTCAACCCAAAGGATACCAACAAAGTTTTGCAACGATGCAACGAAATGAAAAAAACAAAATTTCTCATCGAGGATTGGCAATTGAAAAACTAATAACATTTTTAGTCGCCTATAAAAAATAGATTTGCGCTCCCAGCCATAAATAAATGAAACAAAAAACCTACAAAAAACACTTTATCTTACTTTCGGTTTTACTGATTGTACTGTTTTTCTTAAACATTAGCTTGGGTTCTGTTTCCATTCCTTTTAAAGAAATATTTTATACTTTGATAGGAGATACAAGTATAAAAGACAGTTGGCAAACAATCGTTTTAGATTTTAGAGTACCCAAAGCAATAACGGCAATTTTAGTAGGTTCTGGTCTTTCGATCTGTGGATTACTCATGCAAACGCTTTTCAGAAACCCATTAGCTGGACCTTTTGTACTAGGAATTTCTTCTGGCGCAAGCTTAGGTGTTGCACTGCTAATTTTAGGTTCGTCCATTTTTGGAGGTTTTTTACTAACAAGTTCAATCTCAAATTGGTCTTTGGCAATTGCTGCCAGTTTAGGGGCTTTCCTTGTTCTCTTTGCAGTAATCATGGCTGCAAATAGCATACGAAACACAATGTCAATTTTAATTATAGGATTGATGTTTGGAAGTTTGACAGCAGCAGTTATTGCTGTTTTGGTGTATTTTAGTGAAGCAACTCAAATACAACAATACTTATTTTGGAGTTTTGGTAGCCTCGGAAACCTAAGCTGGTCTGAATTGAGTGTTTTTGGAAGTATTTATCTCGTAGGAGTGCTTGCTTGCTTATCAATTATAAAACCTTTAAACAGTTTTTTGTTAGGAGAAAATTATGCCAAAAGTTTAGGAATTAATATCAAAAAAAGTAGGACTATTATTTTAGTTATTACCAGTTTATTAACGGGTGTTATTACTGCTTTTTCAGGGCCAATTGCGTTTATTGGTTTGGCAGTACCCCATATTGCAAAGATGCTATTCACGACATCCAATCATAAAATATTAATCCCCGCTTCTGCAATTATTGGCGGAATTGTATTGTTAATTTGTGATAGCATTGCTCAATTACCCACTAGTGAATTTACATTACCCATTAACGCAATCACCTCTTTATTTGGTGCGCCAATTGTAATTTGGTTGTTACTTCGAAAAAAGAAAATAGTTGTGTAGTACGATTTTAAAATAGCTAGGATTTGACAAACTAAGTCAGACAAGCGCTAAAAAAAATGAAGTTTTGAAAACAGATGAAAACAACATACTTACTCTCGAGAATCTGACCATCGGTTATGAGCAAAAAAAGCAGCAAAAGATTATTGCGAAAGGAATCAATTTCGCAATTAAAAAAGGTACATTAAATGCCGTTGTTGGTAAAAACGGGATCGGAAAATCCACCTTATTAAGAACCCTTTCAAAAGTACAAAAACCACTAGCAGGAGCTATTTTTATCAACAAAAAAAACAGCAAAGCATATCTACATCAAGAATTGGCTAAAACCATTAGTTTGGTCTTGACCGAACGACTTCCAGAAAGTCAATTAACGGTATTTGAAGTCATAGCCCTGGGGAGACAACCCTACACAAACTGGATTGATTCCTTAACTAAAAAGGATCTTGAAAAAATACATTGGGCGATTGAACAAACCAATTTAGCGACATTGCAAAACAACCGTTGTTCCGAATTGAGTGATGGACAAATGCAACGTGTTTTAATTGCAAGAGCATTGTCTCAGGATACCGAAATCATTATTTTAGATGAGCCTACCGCCCATTTAGATATGCATCAAACCATTGCCATTTTTGAGCTCTTAAAAAAATTGACTAGCTCCACCAATAAAACCATTCTAATTTCTACTCATGAAATTAATTTAGCAACTAAAATGTGTGATGAATTGATCGTATTATCTGAGAATAAAATCTATACAGGCACAACAGCAGAATTGATACAACAAAATGCTTTTGAAAATTTATTCACTTCCAAAATTGTTAAATTCGATCGGGCTTTGCAGCAATTTGTCATCAATAGTCAATCGTTTTAAAGAAAACGGATTCACTTCAAAAAATTCTTTTTATTGAAAATTGAAAGCAGTGTAAATTTTTTGTTACATTTGGATACTAATATTCAAATCGAATTAATAACCTATCAATGAAAAAAATACTTTATGCAGCCATTACATTAGCTTTTATAGCTTGTGGTTCTGGTAAAGATGCAACAAAAACAGCCGACGAAAACGTAGATCAAGCAGCAAAATATGCGAGCACGATTACTGCAAAAGATTTAGGAACTCATCTATTCATTTACGCTTCGGATGAATTTGAAGGTAGAAATACTGGAGAACCAGGGCAGAAAAAAGCCGTAGAGTATTTAAAAAACTTCTATGTAACAGAAGGAATTGCTTCAGGACTTGGTGGGGATGATTATTTTCAAGAAGTACCGGCTGCATGGTTGAATAAAAATTCTCGTAGAGGAGGATTGAAATCATCTGAAAACGTTCTTGCCTTTATCAAAGGAAGTGAAAAGCCAGATGAAGTTGTTGTGATTTCTGCACATCTAGATCATGAAGGAGTTAAAAACGGAGAAATTTATAATGGAGCCGATGATGATGGTTCGGGTACAGTAGCTATTTTAGAGATTGCACAAGCTTTTAAAGCTGCTGCAGATGCTGGAAAAGGTCCTAAAAGATCCATTTTGTTTTTACATGTAACTGGAGAAGAAAAAGGATTGCTAGGTTCTAAATATTATACAGAAAACCCAGTATACCCGTTAGCAAATACCGTATGTGATTTAAATATTGACATGGTGGGTAGAATTGACGACAGACACAAAGCGGATCCAAACTATGTATATTTAATTGGTTCTGATAAGTTGAGTACCAAATTACACACCCTATCGGAAGCTGTTAATAAGAAGTATACCAACATCAATTTAGATTACAAATACAATGATGAAAACGATCCAAATCGTTTTTACTACAGATCAGATCATTATAATTTTGCCAAGCACAACGTTCCAATTATTTTTTACTTTAATGGAACCCATGCAGATTACCACAAACCTTCTGACACTCCTGACAAAATCAATTATGAATTGTTAGAAAACAGAGCCCGATTGGTATTTCACACCGCATGGGAAGTTGCCAATATGGAAACAAGAATTGTTGCTGACAAAGCGGTTATAAAAGAAGAAAGCAAATAGTTACCTTCTTTTTAAAAACATAAAAACCGAACAAATTTTGTTCGGTTTTTTTTGTGTCTTTAAATAAAAAATATAGATATGGAGGAATTTATATCTTAATTAAGAGCGCTAAACTACTCCAGCTCTACAATAACTTCATTCCTACGAATGAGAACTTCATAGGGCGGATTGTACCCCAATACAGAGAAATTAGAGGTGTGCTTAATTCCATTTTTAGCTAAAAGTGCAATCAGTTTCGATTTATATTTTGCTATTTTCTCATCATTTGCCCAACCTCCAAAAGTGATTGCCGCCATTTTCTTTGCAGGTACCTCCACAAATTGTATCGCTCCATTTTCTGGTTTGGGTAACGTTTCTTTTGTATACGCTTTTGGCACTAAGAACAGCATGGTCGTTTCTTTTTCTAAAGACATACTAACTGGTGAGGTCATCGCAATAGCTTCTTTTTTTTCATTTTTCCCAAAAATATACCCCCCTAAAATAGAAAACCCTTTTCCAGATGCTTCATTATAAGAATCGGTATCTAATTTTACGGATGTAAACAACCCTGCGTCGTAATTTCGAATTTCAAAATCGTCATACTCCTTGAGTACTGTGTAAGAATACTTCTCGATGTTTCCGTTGCTGACATAGGAGTAAATTTGAAGTCCAAAAAATAATGCCAATAAAATCCCTAAAATAATAGCTGTTGTTTTCATAATTCTTGTTTTCTAAATTTTAAACGCCAAATTGCGTTAAATGATGTGCTAAGTGTTTGTAAAATAAAACATTCCATTCTTTGGCTGTTAAGCGACCAAAAGAATGGGAATCTCTGCCTTCAAAAGCAGCTGCACCCAATGCTTGTGTTTGCTTGATAAATGCAATTAAACGTGCTTTTTCAATATCAAAAACTGGATCATTTTTAATGATAAACTGTGCTGCTGTCTTACCGTTTTTTGGATAAGCCTTTTCTGAAACGACACTGTTCTTAATGAATTTTCTCAAAATCCATCGGGTCAATCGATTCGGTCTTGGGTACTTGTCTGTATACACCATTTCATAGGTTATACAACAATGTGCCAGCATTTTGGAAACGGACATGCTTCCCCATTTTGGGAGAGATGTAACTGTTAATTTTTCTATTCTACCAATGATTGCTTCGGCTTCAGCTTCGTTAAATATGTTTTTCATAGTCATTGTTAATGCAGAATTTTAAATAACAATTCCTTTAATACATCTTCATTGGTTTGATTGGCACCCACTCCTTTACTTTTAATGTCTGCATCTCTTAAAAAAGCAATTACCTGTGCTACTTTTCGCATGGGATAATTCCTAGCTGCAAGGAAATATTCATCAACAAAAAAGGGGTTGACACCCAACATTTTTGCAACAGAATTTTTAGATCGATCGTCCAAACTGTGAAAGAGTAAAAGTTGCGTAAAAAAACTATTGAGTAACGAAATTGTCATTACCAAAGGATTGTTCTTAGGATTCTCTGCAAAATAAGCAATAATTCGATTCGCTTTTACCACGTTCTTCTCTCCTACAGCTTTTCTTAATTCAAAATTATTAAAGTCTTTAGAAATGCCAATATTTTCTTCAATGTGGGTAGGATTGATAATTGTACCCTCGGATAGAATTAGCATTAACTTGTCCAATTCATTTGAAATCTTACTTAAATTGGTTCCTAAAAATTCCACCAACATTTGTGCAGCTTTCGGTTCTACCTGATACTTTTTACCACTTAAAACTCTACGAATCCAATCTGAAACTTGATTTTCATACAACTTCTTGCTTTCGAAAATCAATCCAGATTTTGCAATTACCTTGTATAATTTTTTTCGCTTGTCTAATTTTTTGTATTTATAGTTAAGGACTAAAACCGTTGTTGGTTGAGGGTTTTCTGCATAAGAAACTAGCTTTTCTATGTTCCTACTTAAGTCTTGCGCTTCTTTTACAATCAAAACCTGACGCTCTGCCATCATCGGATAGCGTTTGGCTGCACCAACAATATCTTCAATCGTAGCATCTCGACCATACATTACTTGTTGGTTGAATCCTTTTTCCGCTTCATCTAAAACTGTTTCTTCAATAAAATCAGAAATCTTATCTATGTAATAAGACTCCTCACCCATTAAAAAATAAATGGGTTTTAAATTCCCTTTTTTAATATCGGAAACAATTGTGTTAATTTCGTTCATTTTGTTACTTTTGATTGATGCAAGAACTTAAGCTACCAACCTATAAATTCAAACTCAAAAGTAATGAAAATAAGACGCTTATTTTTGATAATTTGAGAAAAAAATATGTGGTACTAACTCCCGAAGAATGGGTACGGCAGCATTATGTCTCTTATTTAATTGAAGAAAAGAGATACCCAAGGTCTTTGATTGCGGTTGAAAAACAGCTCGTCCTCAATAACCGAAAAAAAAGAACCGATATTTTAGTTTTTAATACAGCAGGTAATCCAGAAATTATTGTTGAATGCAAAGCTCCGAGCATTAAAATAACACAAGCAACTTTTGACCAAATTGCACGTTATAATTTAAAACTGAAAGCCAATTATTTAATTGTTACTAATGGATTAGAGCATTTTTATTGTAAAATGGATTTTGAAAATGAAACGTATATTTTCTTAAAAGGTATCCCTGATTATACATCCTAAGAAATTCTCAATAGTAAACCATAGCGAAAGAAACTAAAAGCTATAGCGTTTAAAAGAGCCCTACATTTATTAATCGCAAATAGGAAATTAACTAATTTATAAACTGTAAGTTTGCAACCTTGAAAACAGCAATTGTCATATTAAATTGGAATGGAGAGAAACTCTTAGAACAGTTTTTACCATCTATCGTAAATTTCAGCTCAAATGAAGCTGAAATTTATGTTGCAGACAATGCTTCTACTGATGCATCTATTGCTTATGTAAAAGAATTTTTTCCTGCTGTAAATATTGTTGAAAATGCTTTAAATGGAGGGTATGCAAAAGGATATAATGATGCACTTCAATTCATTGAAGCGGATATTTATTGTCTTATCAATTCGGATGTCGCTGTGACAAAAAATTGGTTACCTCCTATTTTGGAAGTTTTTAAAAAGGAAAAAAACACAGCGATTATTCAGCCCAAAATTTTAGATTTTAAAGAGCAAACCAAATTTGAATATGCTGGGGCTGGTGGTGGTTTTATCGATTTATATGGATATCCATATTGTCGGGGACGGATTTTTAATAGTTTAGAAGTAGATACCCACCAGTTTAACGATGTTGCTGATATTTTTTGGGCTTCTGGAGCTTGTTTCTTTATTCGCGCAAATGTGTACCATCAGTTAAATGGTTTTGATGAAGATTATTTTGCACATCAAGAAGAAATAGATCTTTGTTGGAGGACACAAAACATAGGCTTCGCTGTTAAATATGTTGGCACATCGACTGTTTACCATGTTGGCGGTGCTACTTTACAAGAAACAAATCCGCATAAAACCTTTTTAAATTTCAGAAATAGCCTTCTAAATGTAGTAAAAAACGTTCCTAAAAAATGGTTTTTATTCGTGATATTTTCTCGTTTGTTATTAGATGGAATTGCAGGAATCAAGTTTTTGATTGAATTGAGACCGATTCATACATTTGCCATTTTAAAAGCACATTTTAGTTTTTATAAAAATTTCTTTAAATTTTTAAGAAAACGAAAGAAACTTCAAAAGAAATTGAACTACAATTTACACACGAGTGTTGTATGGCAGTATTTTATAATGAAGAGAAAAAAGTATGAGCAGTTAAAATAAAAAGGACTCTTTTTTATTTGCATTACTTAAAAAAACTACAAAACATCTAAGCTTCCCTTTCCTGCTCTAATAACAGTGGGTTCATCTGTTGTTAAATCTATAATTGTAGATGCAAGATTGCCTCCATATCCTCCGTCAATTACAACATCTACGTGGTGCTGCCATTTCTCAAAAATCAGTTCAGGATCGGTTGTGTATTCTAAAACATCGTCATCATCTTTGATCGAAGTTGTAATAATTGGATGACCAAGAGTTGCAACCAGCATTCTAATAATGGAATTGTCTGGAATTCGAATCCCAACTGTTTTCTTCTTTTTAAATGCTTTTGGCAAATTCTGACTTCCTGGCAAAATAAAAGTATAAGGTCCAGGCAGTGCTCTTTTCAACAACTTAAATGTAACTGAATCGATCTGTTTTACATAATCCGATAAATGACTTAAATTATTACAGACGAATGAAAAATTAGATTTTTCAATCTTAGTTCCTTTTATTTTAGCAATTTTCTCAATGGCTTTTATTTTGGTAATATCACATCCTAAGCCATAAACAGTATCTGTTGGATAAATGACCAATCCCCCATTTTGTAAAACTTTTACAACTTTATCAATCTCTTTTTGATTGGGGTTTTCGTCATATATTTTAATAAACTGTGCCATTAGGTAAAAATAACAATAAATTTTTGATAATGAATTACAATAAAAAAACCTGATCGAATTTTCAATCAGGTTATTTGTTGGGGAAGTTTTTCTTATTTATACTATGATGGAATTTTAAGATTTTTCTAACAATCTAAATCCCTCTCCGTGAATATTTAGAATTTCAACATTCTCATCACTTTTTAAATATTTACGCAATTTTGCAATATATACGTCCATACTTCTCGATGTAAAGTAATTGTCATCTCTCCAGATTTTAGTCAAGGCCAATTCTCTTGGCATTAAATCATTTTTATGAATGGCTAACATTTTTAATAACTTACTTTCTTTTGGTGATAGTTTTTGTGGTTCTCCATTTTCACCAATTGACAAATGACGTAGTTTAGAGTTAAAGAAAAATTGTCCAATTACAAATTCAAATTGTTCTGAATCAGACGATGTGTCTGAATCTTTTCTCTGTAAAATTGCTTTAATTTTATACAATAGCACTTCCGAATCAAAGGGCTTGTTTAGATAATCATCTGCACCAACAGAATATCCTTTTAAAACATCTTCTTTTAATGTTTTTGCTGTTAAGAAAATAATTGGCACTTCTTTGTCGGTTGCTCGAATGTCTTGTGCTAAAGAGAAACCATCTTTTCGAGGCATCATTACGTCTAAAATGCACAAGTCATATGAATTGTTTTTAAACATAATCAAACCCTCTATTCCGTCTTTAGCGTGTGTTACATGATAATCATTTAACCCTAGATAATCTTTTAAAACGATTCCAAAATTTGGATCGTCTTCAACTAATAAAATTCTTTTACTTCCCATGATCTTTCTTTTTTTTTATATTATTGGTAATTTTACTGTAAATATGCTTCCTTTTCCTTTTTCACTTTCAACAAAAACGGTTCCATGATGTTTTTCAACAATTTCCTTAACATATGCGAGTCCTAAACCGTGACCTTTCACATTATGAATATTTCCACGTTCTTCTCTATAGAATTTTTGAAAAATGTTTTTCTGAACACTCTTACTCATTCCGATTCCTTCATCTTTTATGCTAAAAATAAAATATTTATTGGTGCTCTCTGAGTGCACTTCAATTTTTGGTGGGCCTTCAGAATATTTTAATGCATTTTCTAATATATTAACAACCACATTTGTCAAATGAAATTGATTGGCAGATATCTCTGATGTTAACGCTTTAAAGTGGGTACTTATTAGACCTTGTCGATCTTGGATGAGCAAGCTTATGTGCGTAATGGCATCTTCTATGATATCATGACCATCAATAATCTCTTTATGAATTTCAAGTTGATCCTTTTGTAATCTGGAAATTCTTAATACATTATCTACTTGAGTGTGCATGCGTTTGTTTTCGTCACGTATCATTTGTACATACCGCAAGACCTTATCAGTATCATTAATAATTTTAGGATTTTTAATTGAATCTAACGCTAAATTAATTGTAGCAATTGGCGTTTTAAATTCATGGGTCATATTGTTAATAAAATCTGTTTTTATTGCTGATATTTTTTTTTGTCTCATTAATTGATAAAGAGAACTAGAAAAAGCAAGTATGATGATAAATATAAAGAACAATGACAGCCGTAAAACGTTTGTTATTCCTGATAAAATTAGTTTGTTTCTTGTTGGAAAAGTAATGAAGAGCTTATAGTAACCTCCAGTTCCATTCTTTAAAAGTGGATATCCTTGGTTGCCATTTGTATTCACAGTATAATAACCCGACTTTAAAGGGGTCGCTAAGCCATCATTATTGTAAACCCCATACTTATAATCAATCGAAACATTTCTTTTAATCAACTCCTCTCTTAGAGTTTCATTTAGCTCTCGATTTGAAATCCTTTCGGTGATTGGCAAACTGTCTCGAATTTCTTCTAAAGCTGAAATAATACTTTTCTTTTCTTCTTTTTTATTTCGGGAAGAGTACGAATACCGCTCTTCACTTTTGGAACCATATAAATCACCTTCTTTTTTTATGGATATGGTTCTGAAAAAATCTTTTTTAGTCGTAATTCTTTTTATTAAAATAGAATCGTTATCGAGGAAATAGGTTGGAATTTTAAAGTTTTCTTCTAAAATCGTAGTTCCTATTGAAAAACGTTGCTTTTTAGTTTTGTCATACTGTTGAATTAGTATGTTTTTTACCATGGCTTTATCGGCCAATTCTATGTCTTCTAAAATGCTTTTATGTCTCTGATACAGTTTGTCGTTTTCACTTGCTTTAATTCTTTCTGCAGTGGCAACAAGGGCTTTAAAAACATCTTTATTGAATTGAGCTTTCTTACTTTCGAGAGCATTATTTATCCAATATACTTGAACAGCAATAATGCCAACGAGCGAAACACTCATCAGAAAAACAATTAAAACAAACATTTTCTTAGACATAAAGTCAAATTTAGTTTAATAAAAATTGCTTATTATTGTTTTTAACTATTATTAACAAAAAAAACGTTTTTTTAAGAGTATTTTAAGAAAAAACATAGAAAATCAAAAAAATAACCTTCTTTTTATGTTAAAAAATTATGAATTCTATGAATTTCTTCTTTCATGTAATTCAATGAATTATTGTCAATTACATAGTGAGATTGTAGCATTTTTTTTTCATCTGAAAACTGATTTTTCATTCGATCCAAAACAGCTTCTCTTGTAGTTGCATCTCTTTTAATTATTCTAGAAATACGTTCCTCTAGTGATGCGTAAACGGTAATCACACAGTCACAAAATCGATCGTTTTTAGTTTCAAATAAAATTGCATTTTCATATAAGACATACGCTTTATTCTTATTTTTATTGACAAAATTCTTAAAATGAATGGCTACTTCCGGATGAACAATGGCATTAAGCACTTGTAGTTTTTGCTTATCGTTAAAAACAATTTTTGCGAGAAATACACGATTTAAATCCTGATCAATAAAGGTTTGTTTCCCAAACGCATTGATTAGTTTTTCTCTAATAATGGGCGAACTATTCATTAATTTTTTGGCTTCAACATCAGCAATGTAAACCGCAACATTTTCAAATTCTTTAAAGAAATTCAAAACCGTTGTTTTGCCACTACCAATACCACCTGTAAGACCTACAATCATCTTATTTCTGAATTAAATATTCTACCTTGGTAGGAATAATTTTTACATTCTTAACAAAATTTGGTTTCGATATAATTTTGGGAATCAAATAAGAAAAACCATTTGTTTCTGAAACACCATAATCACAAACAACAGTGAATGCACTTTCTTTAACTTGATTAAATCTCGGTAAATCTACTTTAAAAACAACTTTCACTTCTTTTGGAAAAGTGGTAATATTTAAATTATCAGGGAGGTTTTTAACGGTAAAAGGAATCGAAAAACTACCTTCAGTATATTTTTCCACAAATCCGTTTACAACGACTTCACGTTTATTATAGTTGACGTTTTTGAGATTTTCGGGAACTAAAAGTGATACTTTTTCGGAGAAATTAACACTTACATTCTCTAAAAGTAGCGGAGCAAAAGACAAACTCTCTATCCCTTTTAATTGGTTTTCGGGCCCGGTAACCAAAATAGTGTCTGGCTTAATTTGTATGGGTTTTAAAGCATCGAAACCAATATGATAATTGACTTTCAAATTGGAGATAACGGGTACTTTTTTTGAAACTAAGTTTCCAATTTCTAAATAGACCGTATCCTTCAAAAAAGCCTCTAATAAAAGTCCTGAAAGCAATTGTTTTTGGATGTGTATTTTTTGATTGGATGCTAAAAAGAAATATTTTTCTTTTCCTTTTTTTGATAAGTTATTCGTTTTTAATTGTACGCTATGATTAAAAAACCGTGTAGAGAGCAACTTAAAACCTGTTCCTTTTGCAATGATTTGAATTTCTTCTTTGGGGGTTGCTTGAAGCAGTTGGCTTTGAGGTAGCGCTTCATAAGAAACATTTAGAGAAACCTGCGCTACGTATTCATTTGATAGCGTAATCAGCAACCAAATTAGCAAAGACAATGTCAGAAATACAAAAAAGGTTTTAGGGATGTTTTTAGTGAATTTCAAAAGGATTTATTTTTGAATGCAATTTACACAAAAAGTAGGTACAAAAAAAAGTGAGCAAATTGCTCACTTTTAAATTTTATGTAAAAAAATTATTTTTTTTCTTTTGGTAAATATTTCTTACTCAACTCCAAAGAAATTGCAGAACGTTCAAATTTAATTTTTCCTGCTCCAGTTTCTATCGTTACTGTGTTATCGGCATCATTTAAATCCACAACCTTCCCATGAATACCACTTGAAGTAATCACTTTTGTTCCTTTTCCCATTTCTTGTTGAAAAGCTTTCTCCTTCTTCTGACGGTTCATTTGTGGGCGAATCATAAAGAAATAAAGCACTACAATCATAGCCAAAAAAGGCAACATACTCATAAAACCACCAGCAGGATCTGCTTGTAAAAAAATCACTTGAAACATATTATTTAGTTTTTAATTGTTGGTATTACCATTCCAGATAACTTTAAGACTTCTTTACCCACCGCTGTATTGGTCGATAAAGTGATGCTTTTTGATTGTCTGTTTGGTTTTCCTCTTGTGTTAAATTTGACTGCAATATCTGCTGTTTCACCCGGTTTAATTGCTTCTTTTGGCCAAACAGGTACTGTACAACCACAAGACGCTTCTGCATTGGTAATAATCAAATCTGTTTTTCCAGAATTTGTTACCTTATAAGTCGTTGAAACAATATCTCCTTCATTTACAGTCCCGAAATCAAATTCAATTTTGTCGAAAGAAATACTTGCTGCTCCTTTATTAATTTCTGCGTCTCTTTTTTTTGCAACTTCTAAATTCGTTACATCTATTTTTGATGCAGCTTTGGAATTATCACATGATGTAAAGAAGGGAGCGGTAATAATTAAAGCGAATAAAATTATTGTTTTTTTCATTTGAGGTAAGTTTGTTTCTGTAAATTTAGTAAAAAAAGAAGATTATAATAATCCCCTTCCTATTTTATTTATTTTCTTTTCTTTTGCGTATTCTTTTGAAAGCTTGTCTAAAACACCATTGATAAAGTAACTGCTCTTTTCTGTAGAATAATCTTTGGCAATTTCTATAAACTCATTAATAGTAACTTTCGTTGGTATCGATGGGAAATTTAAAAACTCTGTGATGGCCATTTTAATCAAAATCATATCAATGTCTGCAATTCGATCAGCTTCCCAATTGGGTGTTTGATCAGCAATATCTTGATCGTAATCTTGATGTTTTAAGACTGTTTTTCTAAACAATTCTGAAACAAACTGCTTATCATCATTGTCTTTATAGAGGCTATCTAAAACAAATATTTTACCTTCTTTTTGTTTTGATAAAGATTTTACAATCCAAGTGTTTACAAAAGGAATATCATCCACCCATGAAATCATTTTGTCTTCAAAATAATCCGCTAACTTTTCATTTGGAGCAATTATTTCTTTGAAGAAATCGATCACAAAATTTTTGTCTGCTTGAAAAGAAGTAGTTTCGGAGCTCAAATACGCTTTGTAAATCGTACTTTTTTGTAATTCGTCAAAGACAATTTTGATATACTCTGTATCTAGTGACCAATGATCTATTTTATTCAATTCAACATAACCATCCAAACTAACGCTTTGTTCTAAAGCATGAATGAGTTGGTTATTGATAAATTTAGTATTGGGTTTTAATTCTTCTTTTGTTGCGAGAATTTTCTTTTTTGATAATTCAATTTTTTTGGCTGCAAGTTTTTTAACTTCAACAATCAGTTGAATATTTAAAACATACAAGTCAAACATTTTAAGAATGCTATGTTTTAAAAATTTTTCTTCTTTAATGACATCGTCATTTAAAGATTGTTGCATCGCATACACAGACTGCATTACTTTTACGCGAATATGTCTCCTATTGATCATTGAAAGAACGTGTTTAAAAAAGCGGGCTAGATTTATTTCTATCGCGCAGCAAAAGTAGTATTATTTATTTTTTTGTTCTATGAATTTGATGCTTTTTTTCGATGCGCAATTCTTTGCTGTGCAATGTTGAACGCAGCCCTATGTGTGGCAATGTTTTCTTTTTTTGAAAGCTCAAAAATAGCAAGGGTTGTGTTGTAAATATTCTCTGTTTTATTTTTTATTTCTTCCTTGCCGTATCCTTCCAACTCTGCATACACATTAATAATTCCTCCTGCATTAATTAAAAAATCAGGTGCATATGAAATTCCTTTTTCTTTCAACATACGTCCGTGTTTTATTTCATCTGCTAATTGATTGTTGGCTGCACCAGCAATTACTTTTGCTTTTAGTTGATGAATGGTAGTATCATTTATAGTTGCTCCTAATGCACAAGGCGCATAAATATCAACATCCAAACCATAAATATCTTTCCCTAAAACAACATGTGCATTGTATTTTTTACTTAAAATCTCTAAGCGTTCTTCATTAATATCATTAATAATGACCTGACCTCCTTCTTCAGTAATGTGCTTTACTAATGTTTCTCCAACATGGCCAATGCCTTGAACTAATACTTTTTTTCCGGCTAAACTTTCTGTGCCAAATTGAAATTTAGCTGCTGCTTTCATTCCCATATACACACCATAAGCGGTAATCGGCGAAGGATTTCCAGCTCCTCCTTTACTTTCTGAAATTCCAGTAACATAAGGAGTAACTTCTCTAACGACATCCATATCCCTTGTTTCCATCCCCATATCTTCTGCAGTGATATAATGACCACTTAAAGAATGAACAAACCGACCAAATCGACGCATTAAAGCATCATTTTTTTGGGTTTTAGCATCTCCAATAATAACAGCCTTTCCTCCCCCTAAATTCAACCCTGTAATCGCGGCTTTATAGGTCATTCCACGAGACAAACGCAAGACATCGTTTAAAGCGTGCCATTCACTTTCATAAGTCTTCATTCTAGTACCTCCTAAAGCGGGTCCTAAAACTGTATTATGAATACCTATAATTGCTTTTAAACCTGTATCTTCGTCGTTGCAAAAAACAATTTGCTCGTGACTATCAAACGATAGTTGCCCAAAAACAGGATCGTTTTTTAAAGATTTTGAATCTATTATTTCTGATGTCATTTTTTTATTTTTATTAAGTAATTCATAAAATTAACGATACAAAAATAAGATATTGATAATTTGAATCAAAAAAAAAGCACATAATTATAAATAATTCAATATTAAACCCTAAACAAGTGGAGCAATTATGCTTCAAGTTTTAAAAATTTATCCATAAAATTGAAAGCTCTAAAATACATAAACAAGTACTTTTTAAAATATAAATGGCGCTTTTTAGCAGGGCTACTCATCACCGTTTTATCGAAAATTTTAGCTTTACAAGTTCCACGAATTATTGGAAATTCTTTGAACGCAGTAGAAGATTATCAGAGTGGAAAAATCATCGAATTAGGCACGGTCAAAGAAACTCTTTTATTAAATATTTTAATCATTATTGCCGTTACAATTATTGCCGGTTTTTTAACCTTTTTAATGCGCCAAAAAATCATTGTAACATCTCGTTTAATTGAATTTGATTTAAAAAACGAAATCTACAATCAATACCAACGATTATCGCTCAACTTTTATAAAAAAAATAGAACTGGAGATTTAATGAATCGCATTAGTGAAGATGTCACAAAAGTACGAACCTATGTAGGCCCTGCTGTAATGTATAGCATCAATATGGTGGTACTTTTTATTGTTGGTTTCTCACAAATGGCAAGAGTCGACGGAACACTCACCCTATACACCCTTTTGCCCTTTCCAATTTTAGCTGTTTCAGTCTTTTTTTTAAGTAAGGTAATTCACAATAGAAGCGCCATTGTTCAGCAATACTTATCAAAACTAACCTCTTTTAACCAAGAGTTTTTCTCTGGAATTAATGTTGTAAAATCTTATGGAATTGAGTCCTCTATTATTAAAGATTTTGATAGGATTGCCAATTTAAGCAAAGAAAAAAACATTCATCTAAACAAAGCAAATGCGCTTTTCTTTCCATTAATGGTTTTATTAATTGGAATCAGCAATTTGATTGTCATCTATATTGGAGGAAAACAATATATCAATGGAGAAATTCAAATCGGAATTATTGTTGAATTCATTTTGTATGTTAATATTTTAACTTGGCCAGTAGCCATTGTTGGATGGGTAACTTCGATGGTGCAACAAGCAGAAGCTTCTCAAATTAGAATCAATGAATTCTTACAACAAGTTCCCGAAATTGACAACAACAACGATCACTCGTTTGACTTAAAAGGTGAAGTTACTTTTAAAGGGGTACATTTAACCTATGATGACACAAACATTACAGCACTTAAAAACATTTCTTTCACGGTAAAACCAGGAGAAACGATTGCTATATTAGGGAAAACTGGCTCAGGAAAAACGTCGATCATCAACCTTGTTTCTCGTTTATATGATGTAACAACAGGAAGCATTTTAATTGATAAAAAACCCATTAAAGAAACGAATTTAAATGCGCTAAGAAATCAAATTGGTTTTGTACCTCAAGATCCTTTTTTGTTTTCTGACACCATTGAAAACAACATAAAATTTGGTAAAGAAAATGCCTCTTATGAAGAAATTATGGATGCTGCTAAAAACGCCGTTGTTCATGAAAATATTATGGAGTTTAAAAATGGATATCAAACTATTTTAGGAGAAAGAGGCGTTACACTTTCTGGTGGTCAAAAACAAAGAGTATCGATTGCAAGAGCTATTATTAAAAACCCAAGTATCTTAATTTTTGATGATTGTCTTTCGGCAGTTGATACAGAAACCGAAGAAAAAATACTTTCTAATTTAGAGCAGGTTTCTAAAAATAAAACTACGTTTATTATAAGTCACCGGGTATCATCAGCCAAAAATGCTGATAAAATACTCGTATTAGAGGATGGTGAAATAACACAACAAGGCTCGCACAGTAAGCTATTAAAAGAAGAAGGATATTACAAAGAATTGTATGCACAACAACTTTTAGAAAAAGAATTATAACCTTTAACATTTAAACATGCTTTATTTTATTAGATTTGTTACAAGAAACAAACACGATTTATAAATACATTAAAAAAAAATTATGGCAGAAAGAGTTGAACAAGAAGAGATTTTTTCACAAGTTTTAAGAGCTGGTAGAAGAACTTATTTTTTTGATGTCAGAGCAACAAAAGCAGACGACTACTACTTAACGGTTACTGAAAGTAAAAAATTTACTCATGATGATGGTTCTTTTCGATATCAAAAACACAAAATATATCTTTATAAAGAAGATTTTAAAGGTTTTCATGAAATGTTAGCCAATGCAACAGACTACATTTTAAAAGAAAAGGGAGACGAAGTAATTAGCGATCGTCATCAAAAAGACTTTAAGAAAGAAGAGGAAACAGACGAGGAAACAAAATCTACTGATAGTTTTACAGACATATCGTTTGACGACATATAACAGCTATGATCTGTTTTTATACCCCATGTTTGTGGATTAATTTTTTAAAAAAAGACATCCCAATTTAAGTACACTTATAAGAAAAAGCCGCAAATCTTTAAATTTGTGGCTTTTTTATTTGTTATCGAAAATAAAATATTTTTTTTGACGCTTACAAAATTGCTTTCATCACAGCGCTCTTAGAAACCGTTTCTTCCCATTCCTTTGAGGCATCACTATCTTTTGTAATTCCACCCCCAACATAAAGAAGTGCCTTATTGCCTTTAATTTCCATACAGCGTAAATTCACAAAAAGTGAAGACTTTTTAGAATCAAGAGGCGCTCCACCTACATTCAATTCCCCCAAAAAACCAGTATAAAAAGAGCGTTGATAATTTTCATTTTGTAGGATGAATTTTTTTGTTTGCAACCTAGGAAGGCCACATACTGCAGGTGTTGGATGCAAAGCATTAAGCAGTATTTTTAAATTCGAGCTCCCACTTAATATATTTCCTGAAATCTGGGTTTTTAAATGAAGTAAATTTCCTGCTTTTATCGTTTCTTTTTCACTCGTTTTTAAATTGACTGCAATCTCTTTTATTTGTGATTTGATAAATTTTGTTACTAATGCCTGTTCTTCCAATTCTTTCGATTGCCAAATCACCTTTTTTGAGCCGTCATAAACTTGTGTCCCTGCCAATGACATGGTTTTAAAACGATCTTCTGAAATGGATAACAAAGTTTCGGGAGTGGCTCCCATCCACAAACCAATTTCAGGATGAAACCAAATATAGCCAAAAGCATTTGGATAAGCATCTAACAGCTTTTTAAAACTCTCTACAAGTAGAAAGTTGGATATAGTAACTTCTTCACACCTTGAAACAACTACTTTTTGAAACTGCTTCTTTTGAATTTCTTTTATCGCTTTATTGACGAGTTTTAAATGCTGCTCTTTTGAGGATGCATCCGCAATAAACTCTTTCTTCTTTGGGAATGGAAGTGGCACTTCTGAAACAGGAACTTCTTGATAATAAACGGATTCCTTTGCGGGAATTAGGATGGCTTTCTCTTGATTGTCAAAAGGAGAAAAAACAAAGCCAACCTCGGTGAAATCTTCCACAAAAAAAACATCTTTTGTCTTTTGAAAAAAACCTGAAATCACATTTTCATTGGGTTTTCTATATACTACAAAGGGGGTTTGTAATTTGTATTGAGATGCAATCCTATCAAAAATTGTCAAGATTATTACTTTTTTTAAGGTTATTTTCTTTTCTCTAAAACAATATTGGTCATTTTAGCAATCGCAATTAATTGCTGATCTTCATCTGTTATAATCACCTCCCAAAGATGGGTGCTTCTGCCTTTATGAATGTTTTTTGCAGTCGCAAAAACAACCCCTTCACGCATGCTTTTTATATGGTTAATCGAGAGTTGAATTCCATTTATAAATTGGTGTTCATTATCAATAAAAAAATTAGAGGCAGCACTTCCAACACTTTCTGCCAACGCTGCCGTAGCACCTCCGTGTAATTGCCCATAAGGCTGATGCACTTTAGGGCCTACAGGCATTTTTGCTGTTAAGAAATCAACCCCAAGGTCAATAAACTCAATATCAAGTGTTTCCATTAAAGTGTTTTTACACTTTTTATTGAAAACAGCCAAAATTTTATTTTTATCCATATGATGTAAATGTAATGTAAAATTACACATAAAAATTTGTATTTTTGCACTTGAAAGTTAAACTATTTCATGTACAAGATCCGCGTAATTTTAGATACTAAAGAAGATGTTATTAGAACTCTTTTAGTAGACAGCAATATTAACTTAGAAAAACTTCATTTAACAATCGCAAAGTCTTTTGGCTTTAAGGGGCAAGAAATGGCTTCATTTTACAGAACGGATGAAGAGTGGACGCAAGGCGAAGAAATTCCATTATTTAATATGGAAGAAATAGGTGAAGGAATTTCGATGCAAACCTGCATCTTAAACACTTCATTACCCGAGGAAAACGACAAGTTAATTTATGTCTATGATTTTTTAAAAATGTGGACTTTTTATGTTGAAGTTATTGAAATCTCTTCCGAAGAAAAACCAGGTCTCCCTTTAATCATTTTAACGGTTGGAGAAATTCCGGCAGAAGCTCCCGAAAAAGAATTTGTTTCAGAAGACCCTGAAGGAACAGACGACATTGATGATGAATATGGTCATTTTGATGATTATGATTTCAATGAATATTAAAGAAATTCTTATTAGATATAAAGATTCTTTACGACGACACTATTAAGTGATTTAACAATTCCTTTTTTCCGTAACAAATTTGTAAATTGACCGTCTTGTTGATAATCAATTAAATTCATTTATTTGGAAAAAATTCTCTCTCTTAAAAATCTCGACAAAAAATTTGGCCTCGTACATGCAGTAAACAACCTTTCCTTTGATATAGAAAAAGGCAATGTGTATGGAATATTAGGTCCAAATGGAAGTGGAAAATCAACAACGCTAGGTGTTATTCTTAATGTTGTAAACAAAACTTCTGGTGATTACTCTTGGTTTGATGGTAAATTATCTACCCACGAAGCTTTGAAAAAAGTAGGCGCCATTATCGAACGTCCAAACTTCTATCCCTACATGACAGCAAATCAGAATTTAAAACTGATTTGTAAAATTAAAGGAATCTCTACAGATAAAATAGACGAGAAATTAAAATCAGTAAACCTGTACGAGAGAAAAGATAGCAAGTTTAGCACTTTCTCTTTAGGGATGAAACAACGACTCGCAATTGCTTCAGCTTTATTAAATGATCCTGAAATCTTAATTCTAGACGAACCTACAAATGGATTAGATCCTAAAGGAATTCATGAAATTCGATTGATTATCAAAGAAATTGCAAAAAATGGAACAACGATTTTACTAGCTTCACACCTATTGGATGAAGTTGAAAAAGTATGTAGCCATGTAATTGTAATTCGAAAAGGAATAAAATTATACTGTGGACGTGTCGATGAAATGACCGCATCTAAAGGTTTATTTGAATTAAAAGTGGAGACAAACCAAACTGAATTTTTGACACTTCTAGAAAAACACCCATCAATAAGTAAAATACATTTAGATCACGAAACCTATATTGCTACGCTTAGCGAGGAAATGAGTGCTGCTGAAATGAATCGCTATTTATTCGACAATGGCTTTATTGTTTCCCATTTAGTGAAACGAAAGCCAAGTTTAGAACAGCAATTCTTAGATTTAACAAGCAACAAGTAATCAACAAAAAACGACGTTATGTTTAGACTTCTTTCTATAGAGTTTCATAAATTAAGACACAGCAAAGCAAGTAAAGTACTAATTATCATCTATTTTGGACTTTTAACTTCTATTGCATTGATCGCTGCAGTTAAGATTCCCTTTTTTGGAAAAACGATCCATTTAGCAGAACAAGGCATTTTCAACTTCCCTTATATTTGGCATTTTAACACCTATGTAGCAGCTTCGTTAAAATTTTTCTTATTGTTAGTTATCGTTTCCATGATGTCTAATGAATACAGTAACAAAACATTAAAACAAAACTTAATTGATGGCTTAAGTAAAAAAGAATTCATCCTATCAAAATTTTATACTGTAATTTCTTTTGCACTCATTTCGACCTTTTTTGTCTTTGTTATTTCTTTACTATTGGGTCTCTTTTATTCGGATTATAATGAATTCGCAATCATAACATATCATTTAGAATACCTCATTGCTTTTTTTATAAAATTAGTCGGATTTTTCTCTTTTGGACTATTTTTAGGCATTTTAGTAAAAAGATCTGCTTTTGCAATTGGAGCAATAGTGATCTGGTGGATTGGAGAAAAAGTAATTTGGCTTATTGCTCTTTGGTGTTTTAGAGCTTCTAATGAGGCGATGACAAAAGCTTCCGAAATAATACAATGGCTACCTCTAGAGGCAATGAGCAATCTAATTAAAGAACCAGGATCTAAATTAGGAGTTGTAAAAACTATCGCAAGTCAAATGGGTGAGTTCAAAAAAAACTACGACGTTGAATTTCTAGATATTTCAATTGTTTCTGTTTGGACATTTATCTTCATTTATGGGGCATTTGTCCTGTTAAAAAAGAGAGATTTGTAATAGATTTTAAATATATTTGTTTTTTAAATACCCCTATATCGATGAAGCATTTTTCCTTACTCATTTTTACATTTTTAGCACTAAATATATTTTCTCAAAAAGAAGCCAATATTTGGTATTTTGGAGAAAATGCAGGCTTAGATTTTAATACTAGCCCACCGCAAGCTATTGGAGATGGACAATTGAGTACTAGAGAAGGATGCTCCTCTTTCTCAGATGCCAATGGTGACCTGTTGTTCTACTCAGATGGTACAACGGTGTATGACAAAAATCATAACATAATGACCTATTCAGATGGTCGACTTGCAAATGATTTAAGAGGGAATTCTTCAAGTACACAATCGGGAATGATTGTTCCAAAACCAAAATCATCCACTATTTTTTATCTTTTCACCGTAGATCATAATAATGGTAATAATGGTTTCAATTATTATACCATTGATATGACGGATGGCATTGGAAAATTAATTGATGAAGATGGAGATGGTGTCTTTTATGAAGATATCTCAAGCGGATTGGCAAATAGTTGGACTGAAAAAGTGACTGCAGTTAGAGGTGCAGAGTGCAACGAATTTTGGGTTGTATCTGTTGTTAATAATGAATTTCATTCTTTTTTGGTAAGTGAATTGGGCGTAAGAGCTACTCCGGTTGTATCCAGAGTAGCCAATAATGTTAATGATCAAAGAGGGTATTTAAAACTCTCCCCTGATGGAAGTAAACTGGCGATTGCAACACAAGGAGAAGAAGCAATCCTATATGATTTCAATAATGCAACTGGAGAAGTCACTGATAATCCTACGTTTTTAATAAACAATTTAAATCAAGATGGTCAGCCCTATGGTGTAGAATTTTCTTTAGACTCAAAAAAACTATACATTTCTACTTCGAGTGGGTTTAGACGAAATATGAGTGAGAACGCAGTTACCTACAAACTCTTTCAATTTGATTTAACAAATCCAGATGTAGTTGGTTCTAAAACAATAGTTCACAGACAGGACGCGGGTAGTGTTGATTTCCCTGAAGGTGGATTTAGAGGTGCTTTACAAGTGGGGCCTGATGGAAGAATCTACGTTACCATTCCAACTGCCTACGAAGATGCTGGAGCAGATGCTCCCTTCATAGATATTATCGAAAACCCTACTGCAGATGCTGCAGACATTGTTTTTACAAAAAATGCAATACGATTGGTGGCAGGTACGTTTTCAACACAAGGGTTACCACCATTTATCTCTTCCTTATTACTCCCAATTGAAATCATTGATAATGATACGAATACAGTTATTAATAATGATAATTTAGAACTATGTGTTGGGCAAGATAAAATAATAGGACCTGAACCTGTTTCAGGAAACAATGTGATCTTTGAATGGCGATTTGACAATGGAACCACCAATGATGTTATCTCATCGGATCGTTTATTAAATTTAACCGACCTTCAGCTTGCTAATAGTGGTACCTACTCTTTAAAAATTGAATTGGTTGATCCCTGTGGTGATGTAACTCAATATAATGGCGAATTTAATATGAATGTTTTTGAGGCCGCAATTGCGACTCCTCTTGCTGATATTATTGAATGTGATGACGATCGAAGTGGTTCTAATTCGTATGATTTCTTAGTCGATACAACTCCTTTAATTTTAGGTAGTTTAGATCCTACTATTTTTGAAGTATTGTACTTTGATAGCTTTGTAGCAGCAAACGACAATGTTCGTGATACAAATTTACCCAATACTTTTGAAGCCTTTACTGGAACTACAAACCTCATATACGCAAGAGTACACAATATAAACGCACCATTTGCATGTTATGACATCATCGATTTTTCAATTATTATTACCGACATCCCAACACCAACTCAGCCTACCGTATATCGTTTGTGTGATGATGATGCTAGCGGAAGCGATATAGACACTATAAGCCTCTTTCGACTCGATACGAAAGACAGTGAAATATTAGGTGGAATTTCTGCAACCGATTTTAATGTTTCCTATCACACTTCATTATCAGGAGCTCAAACAAGCGCAACAACCGATGTTATTGACAAGACAATAGACCATGCTGTTACGGTTTCTCAAACCATATTTGTCCGTGTAGAAAATGTTATCAATCCAAATTGTTCCGTCATTTCAGACGATACAACTGGGAGTACTTTTACTTCCTTTGAACTACTTGTAGATCCTTTGCCTGTAGTAACCAATCCTGCTGAATTGATTCAATGTCACAACAATCCTGACTTGGACACAACAGTCAATTTAAAACTGGCGAGAATTAATGTTTCTACAAATTATACAAATGAAACCTTTGAGTATTATGCCACAGAAGCAGCTGCTATTGCTGGAACGCCTCAAATAGTCGGAGCGTCTATTGAGTCGTACCCTGTTATTGGAACTGGTGAAGCATGGGTTCGTGTAATTTCTGACCAAAACTGCTATCGCATTGCAAAAATTGACATTACCGTTAATTTTAGTGCTGATTTAGCCTATGACAAGACGTTTACAATTTGTGATGATTTTCTGGATATCGATGGAAATGACAACGCGAATAATGATGATACAGATGGAATTTCTACTTTTGATTTTAGTGAAACTGAAAATGAAATAAAAGCTTTCTTTCCAGCTGCATCAAGACCAGATTTAGATGTTTTCTACTATGAAACAGAAAGTGACAGAGCGTCTTCTATAAATAACATCAATAGCGAAATCGCAAATCATAGAAATAACAATGATCCTAGTTTTGCAAACAATCAAACCATTTATATTAAAATCATAAACAACACAAACAATGGGTGTACGGGAACAGCAAATGTCTTTTTACAAGTAGATACGGTTCCTATTGCAAACAGTTTAGCACAACCACTTTCTTTTTGTGATGATTTTGATTCGGGATCGTCTGATGATGGAGAGAATATTAATATTGATTTAA